>Ga0316217_10002219_pt1 | contig 23715 bp, 16 predicted proteins | sample 1anoAmetaG_FD_203633 | JGI IMG/M metagenome (GOLD analysis project Ga0316217, IMG submission 203633) | Freshwater microbial communities from Trout Bog Lake, Wisconsin, USA - 1anoA | ecosystem: Environmental > Aquatic > Freshwater > Lake > Hypolimnion/Profundal zone | place: USA: Wisconsin...
ATTAAAAATCAATCTATTGTTAATAATAATGGCTTTTGATTGGTTTAATGAAGATCATTGAGTGCTGATTGTACTCATTCTTAATTTACCACAGATTGAATCCAAATTACAATTCGTCGCTTTTTCGACATCGCAATACTGAGGAAGAGTAAATACGCTGTCAGGGAAAGTTTGTTTTCTGAAGGAATGTACTGAATAGTCTGTGATATGTTTTCCTCCTTGGTCCAACCTTCTCGGGACTTGGTTTGCATCCTTTGTAACCCATTGATAGTTGGAGCCAAACATTCCATCTTGTGACCATTTTTCGTAAACTGTATCAACAATCGTTTAATCTCCCTTGTACTAAGCGTCCTTAAGCCAATCGGGTTTTAAAATTCCGCATCCATGTTGACTATCACAGCAGAAGCAGCATTGGGACTTCTGTGGATAAACTAGCCATCTTTTGTTATTGACAGTATAGTGAATGCAAGGAGTAGAGACATTCGGTAAAACTGTTCCACAAAAAGTGTCATATCTTCCGTTGGTTCTATCAACCCTTTATCTGTTGTTGAGAGGGTCGTAGAATTCTTGTCCGTTCACTTGGTATTTGGTATCGTTGACAATAAAGGTGTCATCAAAGGTGACATGATAAGAGAAGTTGTAGAGCGGTGGGCTAGGATCACATAGTGCTGTATAAAGGATAGCAAGGAAAACTACTATCAAAGATTTGCTCATGATTAGATTATAAATCTACTTGAAATTCAATTCTACATTCCTAAGGAGTCGTAAACTTAATAAATTGCGTTTTGCCTTTTGCTTTTGTTTAATTATCATTTTTCATTCTGCATACCTTAATCTTTATTATTTACATTGTTGGTCTGATTTCCGAATAATTTTGATAACAATGAAAAGAATTAAGCTACTTTTAGATCTATAATCTTTAAAATATGATTGTCTATTCTATATGAGCCGCATAATCCAGTTCAAGTAAACCTAGAAGTTGCAAATTAAAATTATCGCTTCATTCCTCCTTACTTTTGAAATCTCCATGATGGTACTAGGTTACCACACAGATTTTGACTTGTATATAACAGTCGTAATAATTGTACTTGCTTTCCCTATATCCTATTACAGCTATCAGTATTTACGCATAGAAACGCGCCCTTTGAAGTCATTCAGATCTATTTCGATTCTCCCTTCGGTAAATCACACCAATGAAGAGGTTAAGAAATTGATAGATTCGAAAAAATTCAAATAGTTTATGTAAAGAAAGAAAAAGCTCTAGGCTAATAGGAAAAAAAGTCTTTATAACTAATCTGGAAATGAGGAAACAATTGAAGTTTTAGTTGAAGAAAATTAGTAAATGAAAAGTGTCCTTATAGAATTTTCGTAGAAGGAAGCAGAAATATTTGATTCTGTATGATTTTATCTTCAATTTTATGAAATTATAATTATGAGAAAACTCAAAAAGGTGAACAGGCTTGTACAGTTGACAACAGATAAACCTTTGCCTATCATCCGTTTTGATATATCCGCCTTTAGCGAACACTTGCTTCGAGCTCCCAGCAACAGAGCAATTCAACACTGTAAGCCAACGATTCAAAACCATATAACTCTTCTCAAGTTGACAGCCGCATAAGCCAATACAGTCTGCTTAGCATCTAATCAACTGATGCTTGAATCTTCTCTAATCACTATACACCAAAAAATACAAAGTAGCTAATCTAAAGAAGGCGAAATGAATTGGATTGACATGAGGTACAATCTAAGCAAAGATTATAAAGTCTATCATTGTCCTCAAGTCTTAAAGGGCAAATAACTCATTTAGCATACCTAGTAATCAATTTCTTATCCATTTTTGCTTTTCAAAGTCAAGAGATATAACCAAATAAGTGTGTCCTTCAAAGATGAAAATCACAGATATCACTAAGCAGAGCTAAAAGACTTTTAGGCTTGGGTTTTTCAGCAATCATGTTAGCAATTGAATGGTGAATCTTTGTTAGATTGGAGGATAAATCAAGGAAGGATTGAATTTAATTCAGAAGCTGCGGAACATTTTCCTAAAACAGTATCAGTACTTGAGGAATATGTGCAAGATTTGGCCAAAACCTTTAAAGAATATCCTGAATTACTCAAAAAAACAGAATAGTTCAATAATTCTCACTAACGGAGAAATCATTTCTATGAAGAAGTCCTACCTTATGAAAACGATTTTTACAGAAGGCTAACAAAACATTACGAAAAATAAATGGGCTACCTTGAATAAAGATTGATTTCGGGAGTTAAATTTCCTGGTTAAAACGAAAAGTGGGCCAAACCAAAAGACATTAAAGTAAAGATACTGGATAAATGAAGATATTTATTTGTAATGTGTTCTTTGAATTTCCAAAAAGTTTGACAAACTATATTTTTATTAAAATTTGCCTATTGCTTTGTGATACAGAATTCACTGAAGACCAATCAAATGATAATCAATTGACAAATTTAGCACATTTGGCAAATCAAATGAACATAAAAGGTGCCAATATAAGCATCTGGTATTGTCTGTATGGACAAACAAAGAGAAGTTGTAATAAATAATATTTATATAACAAATGAGCAAAGATAATAACATCCCGTTGTGCTATCAAATAACTGTGTCCAATATCATTAAAATAGGTGACAAAGTTATGTCAGTAAGTGTTGCTTCATATAGGATTTCTATGTTATCTTTAAATCAGCACAAAAAAACCAAAATACTTGGCAATCCCCAGTCATTCATGGCAGACTTACGAAAGAAAATTCAAATTTTCCTTGGACTTTCATCATTGATAATCCAAAATTAACTGTCGATTTTTGCGAAGTTGACGACAAAAGTAAAAAAGGCAAAGTAACGGGAAGCACTCCTTTACTTTTAATGAAAAAAGAAGGAGAAGAATAGTTTTTAATTTTTGGCTGTAATTAATAGAACAGAGGGCGTAAAGTAGCCTAAGTTTAATTCAATTACGTTCAATGCTCATTAGCACGAGTAGGATTTCTGTTATTTAGTCTTCGGGTACTGATGATGCAAAAAAAAAGACGACATCTTAAAGAAATGAATCTGATTCAAACAAAAGAGTAGATCTTGATCTTTCAAGTTAAAACTAAGCAAAGCCTTCGGGGTTGAACATCATCCTTTAATAGCAAGATGCTGTTAGATAGACTTTGGGCTAATCAGACATAGATTAGAAGAAATACCAAACGATTAATCCTTCAAAAATGGAGACTTTACAATATACTTATAGGCATGACAAATCGAACTCTTAGAATGACTTTTAGGTGCTGAGACAGATGGAAGATGCGAGTGATAAATGGTACCGTTCAAATTTTGGAAAAAATAAGCCAACAAATTTGGACAATATATAACTTTAGAATGAAAACTCCTTACTTCCTGTCAAATACACTCGTTAGTTCGAGCATCTTGGCAACCTTAGCTCGGTTGGAACTCACATTTAGCTCAAAGATATTCTGCTAACCTTAGACAAAAGATCAAGGGCTATCGAAGTCTTTGGTATTTCGATAGAAAATTAGTAAATAAAGAAAACTAAAATTGCTAGTGTATGCTGCAAGGAAGGCTATCGTAAAGATTGGAAGACGATTATCCGCTTGCCAGTAGAAGCTAAAGGTTTTGAATTGGAGATCATTACTGACAAAAACTAAAGGTATTATTCTATGATTGGAAATGATGGTCATTATGAGAAGAATAAAGTAGACATCTATGACGATGAAGGTGAGGCAGTAGGAAACGTATTGTTCAGCTTGAAGCTTATTAAAACGATGGAGATACAGACTCTATCAATTGTATTATAAAATCCTAGACCTTAAAAGTATGAACATACAGTAAATGAAGAATTAAATTTGAGTTTTATAAAGTCAACTTAACATTTTGCTTCAAAAGACAAAAGCACTAAATTACAAAAATAATCTTATCTCATTCGAAGACTTGAATAACATACTAGTTTGGTCAACCCCAAACTATAAAACTAGGCCTACTTTTCAAAAAATAAGAGCAAATTTGAAAATCCTCCATTTAGAGCTCCTTAAAAAGACGCAAACAGGCAGAATGCATCTGAGGTGTTAAAAAAGAACAAATTCCCATAATAGCAAGTAGGTATGAACAATCAGCCATATATTGGAAAAAATCCACTGAAAACAAAAGGAAGATTTCGAAGAAATCAATATGAACTAGCAGAAAATAACTATTCAGCATAAGCTAGTGAGATAGCTGAACCGAAAAGGTACCATACGCTTAGCTAGCAAAACAATAAAACAAAATTGATTGAAGATTTCAAAACATAGCCTCCTTCTGAAAAATTTTATTAAGCTTAAAAAAAACCGACTAAGAGATAGCTTCTGAAGCTTATTTAGCCAAGTAAGGACAAAATGAGAAGATAACCAAGTACAATCCATGGTTTAGAAAGAAAAAATCATTCCAATTCCTCTCCAAAAGAAGAAGATTAGCCTTATGTTTAAAACTAACTTTAAATGAAGATCAAATAGATAAAAAAATTGAGTAGTCAATTATAGAGAATTGCTAAAAATTCTTCATCCCCCACCAAATTCAAAACAGAGAAAAGCTAGGATAGTTATTTTAATCCAATTTAAAGAGAAAAAGACTTTTCTAGAGCTAGAAAAGTTTAATATCCAAATGATTCAGAATAATAAAAGGCAAAGATAATCCGTAAAAAGACTTATAGAGACCCCATTAATGTGACACCTTTTTTTACTTCTCTTTCGAACCAAAACTTCATCAAAAACTATTAATAAAAGTCAAGAATTCGTTAAAATGTTGAAGAAGAACTTCCTTTGAAAAATAAATACAAAAAATATCAGCCTTAACAATAATATTCTCCTAGATAACTGTAAAAGGTAAAGTAGATTTATAATCAAAGCTAAAGACTAAAAATGAATAAGAAAGCAGACAATTTGAAGCAAAAAGAAGATAGTATACAAAGAGAGCTGGGAGTCAATACAGATCGTATGGCAATCGTTAAAAATATACTTCAAACATCCTACATGCCTTAATCGAACACTGAAAAGCGAAGCTAAAAGGATAAGCAGAAAAACAATCATGAAGAGTAAAACAGATAAGAAACTGGATCAAATTTTGACAGCTTCATCAATGAAAACTTAAATCATCATACAAAATATTCCTCCCAAACTATACAGCCTACCACTAATCAGGTCCTTTTAGATTTCCTTTTAGTTACAATAAGTGTACAGACCTACTAAAATATCTTTGGTGGCAAGTTCCTCAGGGTTTTTGTGCCCAATAAGTACCATTATCAAACTTAAAAAATCAAAAACTCAAATAATCTGATTTGGGAATGCAAAGGAATGGTCTTTAATCGTATATCAACACATTAAAATCTATTCATTGAGCTTGTGAGTGAATCAATGTAAAATAATTTGAAAATTGGAAAGGCCAAAATAGGAGGAGTAGAATTCAAGCATGTAAAAAAGCAAGGAGTCATCCGATCATACTTAGTCTATTAGAATGAAGTAGTTGGAGAAGTTATTTTGACTTTCAAAAATGCCTCTAAGAATAATGAATTGAATGCGAATGACTTTATCAGAAATAAGAAAAACAATACATCCAACTATTACAAACCTATTGAACTGCTTGAGAAGTAGACTGAGAAAATGAAAACTCCGAAAAAATCAAAGTCAAAAAGTCCGAAAAAAAGCAAGAGCAAAAGTAAAAAACGTTCAGAGAGCCTGAGTGATGTGATAAAGAGCAAAAGAAAGTAGAAACTGAGTAGATATGTCCCAAGAGAATAGTCTAGAGTCCAAATTGACTCCAGAGTGAACCCTATCCGTCAAAAGAGATATTAAGGAGGAAAGAATATAATTATAGGGAGGAATATACGTTTTCCCTCAAGTGAGGAGTAATAATTTCACAAAATTGTGCCAGGCCCCGGAGCTTATGAACCAAGAACCGATTTTAAAAAGTATAGCTGACCGGATGGCTCATTTCTCATCGATTTTTTCCTAATCTTCACTCTTTTGAAAATTTAACTCATTTGCTAAGTTTTGCGATAAATTATGCATACAAGAATCATTATCTAAAAAACTTTGCTAGCTATGAACAAATCTTTCTAATGGTATCACGATTACTCTTCGAGATCCATTCTCTTAAATCAGAGTAGTCAATTTCATCAGCTTTAATCTTTTGCTATTAAAGATACTTACCAAACACTTTGATCATATTTTAAGGATGTTCAAAAAGATTGTTAAAAGCATGAGAAACCAACACCATCGTAAGTAAATAAAGTTATTACATTGAGTTAGGATTTTTTTTTACTAAGGCGTTAAGAGTTGCATAAATGTAACTGGTTGATTTTCTATAGCTCTTTTTGAAAGCCCCTTCAAAGCTGTTTTCAGTGATGTTAATATCGAATCCTTCTTTAAACCTATCATTTATGGCAACTATTTCTGTGATAAAGTCTCCACATTGGTCATAGATTACAGAAAACTTCATTTCGCGCTAATTTAGGTCTTATTTGACTTCTTTAACAATTTCTCTGTAAGCCTTAGTCTACAAAAACTATTTCCATCTGAAATTGGGAAATGCTAGTTAGAGCTACTTTAATGCTAAACTATTCTGGAATTTTCTTAGTAAGATGATGTAATATTTCTGCAAATTGAAAACCAACATCAAGATTTAATAGTTTTTAAGAACGTTGTTACTGCGAACAAAAAGGTCCACATTTTATTTAATGAAGTCGATTTAGTCTTTTTTACGTCTGAGCGCATTTTGTTATTTTTAGAATTATTTCAGAGGCTCTTTTATGCGACTAAAGTAAGTTGGGATTTGGTACTCTTCTTATTCATAGTTTTCATTGATTTAAATGGGTTAGAATTTTTTATTGTAAAATTACTTAGAAGACAACAAAACGTGAGGAAAATGCTAAGCAAAGATTGGGTGTTAACGAATTTGAGTAAAAGAAATACGACGCTAAGGATTCAGGTCAAAAATTCTTGTGAAAAGGTCTTCAAGTTAGGGTGTGCAATTATGGGTTAGTTGCTTTTTCGATTTTTTCACAGCTCTCTAATAACTGAAATTCTCAGCCTGCTTTAAAAGTGTTTCTTTGTTTTTTTGAGGAGGTGAATTAGGATTTAGTTCTAGATAACAGCACTTTTACTGAAAGGAATTTCCATATTGAGCATAAAATAGAAAACAACTCCAAAGGACCACATATCAACCTCATAGCCATATGGGTGATTAGCAAATATTTCTGGAGACATATACTCATTGGTGCCAAGAATAGTCTTACAAATGTCTTAGTTCTTTTTGCAAAAACCGAAATCGGCCAACTTAAAAACCTAAATATTGAGTAAATTACATCTTTACCGTTTTAAACTTTATGCAAGATATTTTGGGATTTGATATCTCTATGAAGGTATCCAGCCTTGTGAAGTGACTACAAACCCAAAATCACATCAGCTAGGACCTTAGAAGCATGTTTTAAGGGGAAAACTTTATTTTTCAAGTTTGCTTGATAATTGATCAAGTCCCCTCCTTAGCAATATTCCAGAACAAGGTAAATGTAAGTTGGGTCTTAAAAGATCTCTATCAACTTAAGAATATGAGGATCGTTCATCGTTTGCATGCACTTGATCTCCCCTCTAAGATACTTCTTCAAATAAGGTTAATTCCTAATTCTATGAACAGATATTAGTTTCAAAGCATATTCAGTTCCCTTCTCATCTTAGACAAGATAGACATCACCGTAAGCACCCTGTCCTAGCTTTCTTTTGTTCTTGTATTTACCACCTCCAAACATTGATATTATAACTTATACTTGCAAACAAAAGAGTTTTGAAATCCTGAATAAAAACAAATAATTCTAGAAAATGTTCTTCTTAACTTTCAAAAAAAGGTCGGAATGATAATATAAAAGGACAAGATCGTTATTTCAGTAACTATTGATTGTATTGATTGATTTACTAGTTGCTAGTTTTGAAGCAGTATATTTGATTAATTCTTTCTCAATATATCTAATGGAATTCGATAAATTCGGATTCTTTGAGTTCTTTTATTCATAAAAGAATTCGATTAAGGAGCCTAACCAAACATCATTTCCTTTCTTCAATAATAAAGAAATATTGAAAGTGATGAATCATAATAACTTTTAGATCGTAAGAAAGTGAAAGTATAGGTAGTTATATTGGCAGCTACACTATAATTGCATAAATAAATATCTTAATCAACTCATGTTTTTGAATAAGTACAAAAATAAGAAGAGACTCGGCAAAGGAGCTTACGGAGACGTCTATCTTGTGGAGGACGAAAAAGGCACCTTGCTTGCTCTCAAGCTAATATCTGTAAAAATGATTGAAGCCTAACCTCATCTCAGAGAATATCTAGATGGAGAAATATAGTGTATGAAGACCATGAACTCACCTTATATCACCCAACTTTATGACGTCGAAGAAGACTAAACCAACATCTACCTCGTTCTCTAATACTGCGATGGCGGTGATCTTATCAACTATCAATCTAAGCTTCCTGGAAAAGTTTTCACTATTGAAAAAGCTTCTGAAGTTTTGGCAGAAGTGATCATTGGGCTCTAAGAACTTCATAAAGAAGGGTATCTCCATAGAGATATTAAATCTCAGAACGTTTTAATAAAGAATTAAAACGGTAAATAAGTAAAAGCTCCTTTACTCAGGTATTCAAACTTGCTGATTTCGGTTTCAGCAAAAAGAAAACAGACATAGGTGGAACTATTCTAGGAACTTAGCAATTCATGTCTCCCTAAATCTTTTCAGGAAGCTAAAGTAATTTCTATGGTTTCTAAATTGATATGTGGGCATTCGGAGTTCTTTTTTACTTCATGCTCAACATGGAATTCCCCTTCAGTACTGCTTTGATTACGTAGAACTTAATCCTCATTGGCAACCCTAAAGAAAAGAGATTTAGCTTAAAAAGATCGCTAAGGATTTCAGCTATGCGGCCTTTGTTAAGGGAACGAAAAAGCAGCTTTTCCAAAACTGTACACCTGATATTTAGGATCTTTTCAAAAAAATGTTTCATCTTGACCCAGAGAATAGAATCACTTTCTCTGACATTCGTAAACATGCGATCTTCAAAAAGCACTTCCCAGTGGTTTAAGAAGCTTCTAAAATATTATATAGTAAAAAATTCCAACCAAGTAAAATTATCAAAAATTCAAAAGCCCCGAATTCAAAGCCTAAAGCTATAGAAGAAAGTGAAGATAACATTAGAGGAACAATGAGTATCATCAAAAAAAAGGACAACAAATTCCCTGTCTAAAAAGAAATCCTTGAGCACAAAAAAGACGAGATTGACTTCTTAAAATAAAATGCTGATGTATTTTTGAATGATAGTCCACTTAATCGTGCGCAGAAACTAATGTTAGTTTACAACTTGAAGAAGTACTATATTGTATTGCTACGGAAATTTAAGGCAAGCTTAAATAAAAACAGTTTAAAGGAGCATTATCCAGGCCTGAAGTGGGATTAATTCACTACAACCAAGATATTTAAGGATCTAGTTGCGGAAGTTGAAACAGATCTCAGTAAAAACTAAGTTTAGTTCTAACAGATTTACAATTAGTGCGAAGAAGAACTTGATGAAATCCAAAGTATGAATTCCAAGTTTAAAAGCGCATTTACCTACGATATAAAAGATGTCGATTTCTAGGGAGAGTTTAAAGAAAGCTACAGAAAGTCTACAATTCAAATTTTCGGAGTTATAAGGTAACTCTTGAAAAATAAAACTTCCAAAGGCAATAAACTGAACTATATCCTCTCAATCCTGGTGATCTCACACGCATTCAACAACATCTTTGCAGATTTATAACATCTAGGAATCATCCTGAAGGAGTACTTGGATGAAAAGAAAAGACCAGTGGACAAGATTGACTATACTTAGCTAAGAACATGGATGACCAGCAGCAAATAAGGAGTCCTTAACAATATCGCTAAGTCAATCATCAAAATTTATTTTGGAGCATGATTCATCGATATTAATCTATACACATTTAGAATCTTTATAACTTTGAGTTGGCCGTTCACAAAACCCCAATTTTATGTTATAATCTTCGATTTTGAGACAAATTTGAAATAGTAGACAAAAATCAAACTCATTTCTTCCTTTTCATTGTGTTTTAATCCAAACATTTATTGAAAAATGGTATTTTGAAGCTAATAAACTCATTCTAATTGTTGTCTTGCAACTATTACTAGTTTCTCTCTTTGGTTTTTAGTGCCTAGCTGTGGTTATTTAATACTTAAGCTTTCCCTTAATCAACTTGAGATTCACTGAATTCACTCACGAGGCCATTTCTTTTAGCTTAGGTATGAAGTTTTTCTCTGAAAAAAGAATCAATATCTGAGTTAAAACTCAACTAGTTGAAGAAAATTGTGGAGTAGAGAGTTTTTTATTGATAATTTAGAACCATATCTTCTAAAATTGTACTTTTTTGCTGCTACAATATGAGTTTCTCTTGGATTTATTTGAACTATTGCCTTAAGCTCAGTTATTATTGTAAAACAAATTTCATTCTTTCTTCAATGGCAAACAAATTGAAGTCCATTTCTTTGAGGCAGATACCATAGATCTAAAAAACAAAGCTTTCAATTTCTTGAAAGAGAACTTGTATCAAATCATTGGAAGAAGATTAAAGATATTTGTACTTTTTCGATTGAGTTAAGGCTTAAAGTTTTTCTCTACCCCTTTCCAAACGTTTATTAAAATGATTAATGTAACTGTGAAGACTGACATCTTCCGAGAGGCTTGGATTCTGTGTATCTTTGATTAAGATTTAATTTGATTTCTTTCGTTTTTCTTTGTTTTGGTTTTTGCTGTTTTTTTACAAAGAGTTGTTGAATTAGTTATCTCTCGAGGAATGGCTTTTCGATTTAGTACGCGAATAAGGAGATGAAGTCTCATTTGAGAATACTTAGATTATTGGTTCAATGATCTAGCTAAGATTATCAACTTTATATGAGCTGAGTTTCTCATAGATCTTAGCTTAATTATCGTCGCCTTAAGTTGCGCAAATGTAGTTATTTGCAATGTTATGAAGTAACTATTTTTTTACTATTATCTTATTGCCTTTGTTTACGAGTTTTTTAAGTCTCTCATGGGATTTCTCTCCGTCGTTTACCAAGTAATTTGATTAGTTATTATCATACTTTTTAATTTTTTTGTAAGCACTTGCAACTCTTTGCATACGGTGGGAATCCAGTTTCTACTGGCTTTTGTTTTGAGATTACATTGAGCTCCTGCCTATCTCTTCATGTTTTCTTACCGCATAATTAGGGTTGTTACTGATTGAAAAGCTACTATTGTTTTGCTGAATAGTGCTAACGGCTGTGCTACCGACAATTTTCTTACTGTTGTAGTTCTGGTATTGCCTAAAAGACTTTATTTCTTTTTGCTCTTTACTTGAGTGCTAATGAGGCTAATCTCTATGAGTTTTGGGATGATTGGAGATTTTAGACGTCTGCTGATTGATCACGTCGATAACCTTTTTATTCTTTAAATTCAAAAACATCAGTTTATTTATAAATGTAATTTATCTAATAGATATTTGATTATTACTTCAAAGCTGGCAAGGTGAAAAGAACCGCATAAGATTGCTTTAATCACCTAAACTTTAAATTTTATTAAAAGTCACAAAGCTTATCTCTCCTGTAAAGCAAGAGGCTAAAATTAAGAAAGAAAGATGAAAAAAGCTTAATTTGAAAATGGTGTGTTACTAATACAAGATTTTATTTTGATATTTTCCCTCCTTAAATCGCTATTATAATTACGGAGTATGGCTTGGCAAAGTGATAACAGAAGAAGAGTAGTTATCGATAGTGGCAGCTATTCAATAAGGTTGGGAAACGCAAGCAGTCCTATCCCATCATTAATTTATGATAACTTCATAGCAATTGATCGAAATACTGGCAGCAAGATATTTGGGCCTAGCTTAGATAATATTCTTGATTAAACCAAACTGATCTATGAGAAAAACAATGTTAGAGGCGTTACAGTGCGATTTGAAGCCTACGTAACCATGCTGGATGAACTGATGGCTAGATTTGAGATGCCCAAGAAAACTACAGGCTTCTATTGTGAAGATTACTCAATGACTCTACCCATACTACCATTTCACCCTCGAAAAGTTATGGAAAGACATATGGAGATTTATTTGGAATACTATCGTTTTGACGGTATGTTCGTGAAACCTTCTTCATAGTTAATCTATAATCATGCTCGAAGCCTTTACAACGCAGATTTGAAGGACACTCCCTATCAAATATCGGATAGGTATGCTTTGGTAGTGTAAAGCTCGGAAAGTGCTACATACATTACTCCATTTTTTGAAGGAAAACCTGTAAAAGAAGCAGTCAAAAGGTAAAGCTTTCTCTATTTAGATTAGACGTCGGTGGTAAACTTTTAACTAACTATCTTAAAGAAATCTTAAGTTTTAGGCATTTAGATCTAAAAAATAGCGATCGATTAATAAAGCAAATCAAGGAGGATCTCTGTTTCGTTTCTCAGAATCTCATGCAAGATATGCGTTGCAAACGAGGACACTTCCTCAAACACTTTGTTATGCCTGATGAGGAGTTGAGAAAAAAAGGCTACCCAGTTGATGTTATAGATGAAAGTACTTTGCTTTTTATTCAGGCGTTTATACCCAACATATTTCCTTAGACAAATAAAGATTACAGATTCCGTAAATTCTGTTTTCTCCTCAAGATATTGGGCTAGATCAAAAAGGGATAACAGGCTCTATGATTGAGGCTTTGAAATTTGCAGATGAAAGTGTGCGACACAACTATTTGTAGAACATTATAATAACTGGAGGAAATACTAAATTTCAAGGGTTTAATACGCGTTTGTATGAATAAATAAAGAAAAATAGCTTCTGTTGGGTCAAACCTAGAATTTATGCTTTAAAGTATTCCTTGTATTAATGTAGCAATATCCATGCTGGATTCTAAGCTGCGGTTTTCGGAAGCAATTCTCCAAATTTTAACGAACAAGTTATTCTCAAAGATTGGTACCGAGAGTAAGGTCCTAACAGAGTCAATCATGTGATGTTTTGATTGTAAAATGTTGTTGTGCTATAGCAACTCTTAGAATACAAAATGAATGATAATTAGTTAAGAAAATAATCACACAATTCCAAAGGTTGAGGTGAACTTACAGATATTTTTAAGTTTCTTCTTCTAATTTGCTGATAAAGCTAGCATATCATAATAAACGTTCCAATGGAGATTTCTTCCTTTTATCATTTTGGTCTTTTTTTCCTCTCTTTCCTGCATAACTGAATAAGAAATAACTTACTTTTGCCTCGGACAAACTCTTGCTGGTTGACCTTTAGCTTCTATTCATAAGTAAACTTTCCATTTGCTTGCTCAAGTGGAAATGCTTACGTAGATCCTATTGCGAATTTGCCCACATTAGACAAAGAGTTGATTAGGGTCTCTCTACTTTTCTTCAGCATATAAAGATCAGCAAAATAGTTCTTTCCATTTTCCTTCACTTTAAAGCTTTTGATCTACTTCTCTATATCCTATTGTGATATTTGTTATTCTTTCTTTTAGGCCTAACGGTTTCGACGAACGCTTAGCTCTCCTGACAGATACTTTTTGTGGGGTTGCAGTTTTTATTTTAGTAAACTGTAATCTTTTTATAGTTTCGTGAGTTTTTAGATTCTTTACTCACTTTTTTGGTCAGTTATTGAATCGTACTTAACACAGCTTCGATCTTATAGCTCTTGAAGTGAGCTGTTGTCAATGAATCTTCGGACTTAGTAAGTACGATGTTGATTCGAATAGTTTCTCTATGTTGAAGGCTCAAATAGTTTTAATCTGTCTGTTTTTTTCTCTTTAGAGATACCTTTAGTTTAATCGAAGTCATTAATGTATTCTTCAATTTTATTCATTTTTTTTGAAATCAAAGGAATTTTAAGAGATCCTTCCTTCTCATTTGTTTTTTTACTTTGAGCTAACTTTTTGCTGTCATCATTTTGAAGCTTCCAATAGTTGCTCTAGATAGTATTTTAGCTCTTTTAAAGGTTTTCGCTCATAAAAATCCTTGCTTTGTTATTTTATTTATCAAATATATAGCAAAATGGAATAATTGTATATCAGAAAAGATTGCTGAGTTCCTGCTAAACAATTTTTTTTGCTTTCGCCCAACCTACTAAACAGCAAATAATGCTTATAGGATTCCGATTATGTTTATCAGGATTTACCTTTTACTGGTAGTTTTCATACCTGATATTTCTTATAATTTAATCAAGCTGCCTAATCTAACAATCTTGAGCTTCTTAGGTTTTATCCTCACTTTGGAGATAATAATCCAACTTTGATTCAAAATATTGAATCAAACTAAGCGTGTTTCGGGATTATCGTCTGTATTAGAGGTTTTATTTGGATCTTTTTTCATTCTTTTTATGAATTTCATTCATACAGTACTTTTTTAGACTTTTCATCGTCTCCTTGTAAATTATCTCATATTTCGTTGCTTTCAATGGGACTTATTGAGATGCAAGATTCAAAAATTACTAAGTTAAGTATTTATGCTTCTCATTAGTAAACTTTTTTTGGTTTTATAGTTTGAGTTTACTCAGAGAGTCTGCTTCCTTAATCATGGAAAGCTATCTCTTTTTCTTTCTTTCCAAAATTTCAGTGATTTCTTTGGGAGACTTTTTGAAAGTTTGGAGAACATAGTCATTTTAAATTTATTACCTTCTCTTCTTTTGCTCTGTTTACTTATCAAATTTTATTTTTATGTAGTTAATCTCTTTTTAGTTCAAAAAACGAGGGAATTCTGTTCTTTTGGGGAAATAGCCTAATTCTCTAATAATCCAAATCAGCCCTTCTTCTCTTACATCATAGCCTTAAAAAAGACACTACTTAAGCACTGATATTCGAGCATTTTCTATATTTTAAATCGTTGTTTTCATAGGCTATAGTTCTTATTACTTAATCTAAAGATTGATCCTTACAGTTTAGATCTGGCTTACATAGCTTTTTTAATTTTCAATGTTTCTAATGTGTTCTTCCCTTTAAAGCTTAATAGTTTACTCCAGCTAAGTAAATCTATTTTGAAGCATTTTTTTGTATTTCTAAAGACTGTTGAAAATGTCCTAATAAAAGTTTTTGTAAATGCCTGAGCAATACTCAATATTTTTGCAAATTGAATTGTAGTCAGTTTCATGAACTTTTTTCAAGCTTGTTTACAAATTAAGCAGAAAAAGTTTGGCTTCAACTACTAAAGTTGACTAAGAGGTTGGCTAATGTCTTTTTGATCTCTTACAGTTCTAACGATAAAGAAAATTCAAGTATTTCGATTTCTTTTTCCCAGTCGAATTATAGTTCTTTGCTGTCCATTTATCAAGCTAACTAACTTGAGTAAATTCCGATTCTTATTCTTATAAACCTTAACTGTAGGTTTTATGCTTTTTTGTAAGGTTTGTTTCTGACGAAGAGGCAATGTTTTTACATTTGGGAATAGTAGGCAATTTTAAACACTCAGTTTTCATTTTCTTCGATTAAATTAATTCTATAAAAAGAAAAGCTATTTGAATTACTAATTAGCCTAATGTCAATAAAAATTGGCCTTAAAACTAAATTCAGTAGAATTTGAACCCAAATCTTATATGAAGGCTCTTCTGTATAAATTTAAGAAGGATACTATTTTGTTTTCGAAGAACAAAGGTAAAAAATGAAATTTAATAATTCTTGTTTGATCCAACTAGATTCTAATATCTTGCCTCTTGAAATGTCAGTTCTTTTTGGTAATATGTAAAATCTTTTATTTACAAAAAAGCTTTAAAAAGTTGCTATTCAGCTACAAATAATCATACTTAAACTTTGTAAAGAATCATTATTGGGCCCCACGATTGAACTACAATCTATGGGCTTCACCTAAGCCATCCAACCTGCTTGCCTAAAACTGAACCGTTTTAGGAACCAAAGTCTATCGAATTTGAATTGATTTCTTTTTGGGGTTGGTTGAGGCCTATCGTGATTTAAGCTTCTTGATGATGCGCTGGGAAAAATCGCGACCAGGAAGACTTCCTCTCTCTTATTGAGCTTACAACTTCACGCTTTAATCATCTCCAGCTTTAGTAGTTTTGACCATGTCAACATTCTTTCTTGACTTCAAAGCTTTTCTAGCTTCTTCTCGCTGTTATTGAGATTCCTTAACAATCATAGGAAGCTTGCCCAACTTTTATGTGTTTCTTCGTGCTATGGGCGGTTGTTCTAACTTGGGCTTTTTAACATCTCCTGAAGATTCTGCCTCTAATGAAATTAGTTATTCATAAGCAGCCTGCCTCGGATTTTAAGGTTACAAGGGATAGATTTTTGTAAATCCTCCCAAATTAGCTGAAACGTATTAGTCTCTTTGCTTAACATATTCTTTCCTTTTCTCTTCCTTTTCTTAAGGAGTTAATTTGCTCTTTTTACCTGTCATCATCCGAGTATCTCTACACTATTTCCGTAACCTCACAGTTTCTTCTTTAAACTATTTAGTCAAACCCATCAAAACAAGCGTATCATGGATGAGACTTCCTTTAATGTTCCAGTCAAGAGGAGTGTCAGTTGAGAACGAAGGAGTATAGTTGATTTCGAGTAAGATAGGTTCAGCGTCTTAATTGATTATGACATCAAATCCTAGAAGTTCGAAGCACATATCTCCCCTATAATTTTAAGGTTGGCAAGATCTATATTGAAACTTAAGATGAGAGTGGCCACTTATTAAAGTTTTGACGATCAAATCTTTTATCTTTTCCCATAAGGTTTCAACATCAGTGCCCTTTTCCTTCATAATTTTGAAGACAGCCTCCAAATTGCGTTTGTGGCCAATGCTCATATCGTGCTAATCCTGGTTGAATATGAATTTATCGCTCTACTTGTTGATAGCATAGTTAGTGAGATGCATACAGACATCTTCCATGTTTTATTTATTTGGCGCAACATAGTTTTCAGTTGCGAAGCGAGCCAGGCCGTCTCTAAATATAAAGAGGCGAAGAGGATCAACACCAGCAACTAGTACGTAAATCCGCAGGTCAAACTTCAACCCTTATATCAAGTAGGGCTTGCTGAGATAGCGTTGGACTACACAGTGTTGTGTGGGAATGATGTCCTATAGTTTTCTAGTCAGAAAAATTCCTTTTCCTTGGGACATGCATTCAGGTTTGACAATGTAAGTTCGTGCTTTTCCCTTGGGTTTCGTCTCAAAATAGGCTTTGAATTCTTGATAGTCTCCCGGAAGATTCCAAGTTAGAGGAAAATAGTTATATTCTTCCGGGTTTTTCTTACGCATTTTCATGAGGTTTTTGGCCAACAAGTTTTTACGAGAAAGAGTGTACATACCTGGAAAATGATTGATTTTTTGATGATGTTCCATTTTCATGAGGACTTATGGAGCAACTGCCCAATCAGTCCACCATAAATCCCATTCAGGGTTATTCTGATCTGACTTGACCTTCCATTTGAGCTATTTCGCAACTTTGGGTATAACTTCGTACTCACAGTCTGAGTGTTTGCAGAAGTACCTGAGACGTTGATAACAATGCGATCAAAGCGAATGGGCTGCGTCCAATTCGGGATAAACTTCGGAATGATAGTTTGAGGTGGCATTTCTTCTCGATCTCGTTCTACAGGTTCCTTTTCTTGGTTTTTTCTATTCATCGATTAGTTAGTTAGCTTATTATTACAAACATGATATCAATAATCACTCTTTATTGTAGCTAATTATCAACGGTCTTGACCTAACGCGACCATGTAGGTATTCAAATCTGTTATTTCGGTCCCAATCGAATCCACTTTACTGCACTGGCTCAAATTGTTAATAACTTGGCTTTAAGCACATCGCAGGCACCAAAAACTGTAATACTCTTCACAATCGTTTATCTACTCAACACATTTGTCATTGACTAACTTGTACCCTGAAATGCATTGGGAACACAAAGGTAAGCCTGTTTCGACACTGGTGACGTTACAATTTGTTGCCCTTATCACATCTGCACTAACCACTTCGATTCCTCTGAGATCAGTAGTATCATTGGCAGGGACATAACTAGCAGAAATCACATAGCTTCCATAGCTGTTGGCGTATTTTTTTGTGATGACAATCTTGATTGAAACCTAGTAACTCCAGCTATCATTGAGAAAACGCTACAACTATTGTTGATTGTGGACCAAAACGGCGGAGACATTACTGGACTATAGAAATGAAGAGTATCCTATGTTTATCTGCTTCATCACTGAGGAGAATTGTCTGCTGTTTACGATAGATTTCTAGGGGATCCGGAAAAACCCTGATAGAGCTGCATCGTTGAGAGAAATCAAATTGGGTCTATCACCTTAGATCAGTGTGTGATTGACGATATTAATAGAGGAGAGCTTTTAAATGTATTTAGCTTTGACGTAGTAAAGCTTTTTGAGCTACAATCCCCAAGAACTTGACTTCTGAATGACATAGATGTTGAGCAAAGAGCTTGCATTGTCCACCTTGATCTTTTCAATATAGATAATATCGAGCTAGCTAGCTGTATCGTTGAAACTCTACTAGATTTATTTTTGAATTTGGAAAAGAAAGCCTGTGTCTAGGTTTTTAAAGGAGGGAGTATAGATTAAGGTGGGGCTTTAGCAGTAGCTCAACACAGTCAGACTTGAGACATCACAAAGAATTGTGGTATCTGCGATATTTGAATCATTGTAAGTGACAAAATAAAAGTTCTGATACTGCAAATAGTGACTAAAAGTGACTTGATGATAACTGGCTATCTTATTGATAAGATTATTGACATCCTGACTTTGTTTTTCGCTGCCAGTAAATTTAGCAGTCGTCAAAGTGTACAAAAATTTGTTAGACAGCTATTAACTGCAGCTAACTACATGATACTTCCGGATTCGGACTGCACCCTATGTTGTAGCGTTGTTTGTGACACAGTAGTCAATCTAATAGCAAAGTACCTTGGCTGCTTATCTGAATTTAATAGTCTAGCTGTAGCAATTGGGGCTGCCTTAATCGCTTTACCAGCTGCTTAGTTATGTGGTCTTTGAAGTCATGTTTTTGAGTGCAGTTGAGTGTGTCTGCAAAGTAGCGACCAAAACACTCTTGTATGGCGAATTTACGATTATAGGGCCGATGGATTTCAGGGCAACTGTTTTGTTTAGATCACTTGCAGCTGCAGAACCTGAAGCATTACTATTTGAGGTCTGATTATCTGCATTTGCTGAGAAACAGCAGAAGCTCATATTATAGCTCACAATCGTAACATAGCTACTAGAATTGACCTTCACATTAAAACTAAATATCTTTTGGGAGGAACCGTTGCTCAAGGGAACGGTGAAGTTCATTGTAAGGGTGATAGCGTAGTAGGTCTAGTTTTTATCTGTCCACTCCATCATCTTATCAAAGCTGGCGTTATAAGGAACTCGTTTTATTGAGCGGATAATATCGACGATTGGCTTGTATTTGGGGTTATCTTCATATTCGGACGTAGAGATGAGGTTTTTGATGATAGAAGGCTCCTGCGTACGGTTGGTTGATGTTTGGTTCAGTGGAGTAGTAGAGTTGTTCTTGGCCGTATCGTTTTGTTAGGCATTTTGCTTAGTTTCGTTGGCAACTGCTGGTAATAGTGCTGATAGATCTTTTTTTAGGGTATCCTATAAAAAGCTGTTATCACTTTGACCAGCTGATGTGTCATTGCTCACAATATTGCTGTCTGCAGCTTTTACCTGTGGTTGTGCTTGTGTCTGCGGCTCTTGTGGCTGTGGTTGTGGTTCTTTTTGAATTTGAGTTGGAGTTTAATTTAAATTGGTGGTGCCATTCACCTTAATAGTAACACTGGCAATCGAAGCATTGGTGGAGTTTTTAGCTTTGACAGTGTTGTTCGGGAGAGTAGCTCCTGATTACTTAATATTGGATGGTACCTTGGTAAATTAAAGCTGGTTGTTGACAACTTTGAGTTGGAAGTCATATTACTAGTTGAGACTACTAAGGTAGGTGACATTGTAAGTAATGGTGCTGATTTCGGTGGTGCTATCGACCTGCCAACTATAGCTGGCCTCGCCTATCCGACTATCCTTCAAAACATCGCTATACATGCTCATCAGCAGCAGATTTATCTTGGGCATGTAGACGTCTTGGTCGATCTGGTTTGTTATGTCGATGGCTGCTGAATGCCAGCGGGAACAATCAACACTCATGTTTGATGGAGCGCTGGTATTGTATGCAGGATTCGTCGGTATTCCCATGCTACTTTGTGATTTGGTCAGGTTGTTCACTATAGTGTTATTTGTAGTCGAGTTTTTGTCATTATTAGTTGGGGTAGATTGGTTGTTGGGCTTTGTTTAATCTGATGAGTTCTTAGGGATAATGATGGTCTTGTTAGTATTAGTAGGAGTCTGCTGTTAGCTTTGGTTGCTTGAGGGAGTCACAACAGGGATAGGGGTGGATGTGCTGGAGACAGAGTAGTAGACAACTTCAAGGTAGGCGGATAAGGCACTTATCTGGTACATAAACTGATATTGAGTTTGGTTTTGCTCGAAATAGATGCAGTAAGTATTGTTTAGTGCGAATGAGGAAATAGCTTTGATCGTTGAGTGTGAAGGCACGTAGGAGAGCTTTAACGCCACAGCGTAACCCGCAAGCACCATCTCCTGGTGCATCATCGTTGAAACATTCAGGAACAACTATTTGTTTGATAATGCCGCTTAAGATGAAGCTGTGTTTGTTGAAGGTGATGATTGTGATGCTGATGATGACTGTGAGGTAGACTGTGATGGTTGTGATGATGCGGATGAGGGTGAGGGTGGTGTGTTATATGCAGTTTGTGAGCTGCTGCTATTCGTATGCAATGTAGAGTTGATTTGTTCCTAAATTTTAGTCACATTTATCACTGCCGTATTATTGCTGCTAGAATTATTGGTCCTACCTGCTAGACGTATTCCTAACCTACTCAAATCCTCACTCTTGGCAGCATAGGTATACGAAATACTTCCAATTCGATCATCGATGTAGAACAAAGTTATATTCAACCCCTTGTCGGTTTGCTTGCACCAACTCTTCAGCAGCAACTGCTGGCCAATCGTATCAAAGAGTTCCTTCAGTGCGTTTTGAACTTTAGCTGCATTCTCCGGATTGAGGGGCTACCATCCTTCTGCCTCCAGCTAGATTACCCTCACCTCAACTATCTGCAGATAGTTCAGCTGCCCCTACTCTATTTAAACTGCAACTAACACATCTGAGAACCCAGAAGGGTTGGCCACTTCGTATGTTAGTCGGAACATCATCAAATCTGCATAATCTGAGGCGTAGGTGGCCGTATAAATGTAATGTAGCAGCGACATATTCCCCAATATGCGATCCTGGATCACGCTCTCTTTCCTTTGCCGTTTGGAACTGGTTAATCTAACACTTTCTGGCTATTTCTCCTCAAGCCAGTCCAGCCAAACTTCCGTATTATTCTACAGAATGGCCAGTGCTTGGTTGAGGTAGGGGTTCGGCTTGATGGCTGACTGGAGGTAGGGCGTGAAGGGTGAGATGAGTTGCGGGTCGATGGTGAGTCCTGAGTGGTGCATGGCGTACTGATGTGGTAGCACTCCGAGTTGATGAGATGATAGTTGATTTAGCAGCGCGAGCAGTCGAAGCCCGACTAGTATTCAATGCAGTGGGGGAGGTCGAAGATGCAATTGTTGCGATAGAGATGCATGTGCTTTGGACATCGGAGGCATCCGTTCTGCGCGAGTTGCTAGCAGCACTGCGAAGCTGCCCCTAACGATATCAGTAGCAGTATTGCGACTGTGCTCCAAAACATTTTATTATAATGTTGCGCAGTCCATCGAATACTTCATTATTAAGTTAGGCACGGCCTGTTTATAAATGCGAGTGGTATCAGACAGACACTCAGTCGAAAATCACTTTCTACTTGCTGGAAAGCTACCAGGCCACGCCGCAGTTCTACTGGCTGCACTACTTGTCCCGCCGACCCTCAACTACCCGCCTGCCCTCCTCACTTAGCTGCCCCCCGTCCACTGGTTAGCCTTCGTAGCTGCCTTTGCTGCATTTGCTCAGAGCGACTGCCGTGGGGATCCTTACTCTGTACTGCCGCCAGCTCAAATACAGCGCCACCAGCAGCAGCACTATGATCTCAGCGCCCAGCATGTCCAGACCCGACACCAACCAGTCCCTCTCCTTGGTTGTGGATGGGTGTGGCTATGTGGAGGCAGACAGGCAGGCGAGGGTGATGAGCAGCAGGGACAGGCTGATTATGATTTCGAGTTTGTCGGTCCACAGCATTATTATTAATGTCTTTTTACTAATAATTTATATAGTCATCAATAGATAATCTACACCCAACCACCACCAATAACAAACCCAACACCCTCATCTATTAACTACTAAGCGTCAACACCACAACATCCTTCCAAATATCCAACTCACCCCCACCATCACACACTTCATTCAACTCTTATCAGAAACACCATCTACCGCAGAGACGAGTGCAGGTAATCTAATATAGATGGATTGATGCTGAGTTGATCAGGAGGATAGTAGGCATAGGGTGGCAGGATAAACAGATATAAAAAATCACAGCCCTCAATCGATGACTTCTAGGGCGTACTTGAGCATGAGTGAGATCCAGTCCAGCTCGGACCTGTCCTGCGGGCACTCCACCAGACACCTGGATATCAGCACGCTGAACACCCTGATGAGTTGCGCCTGGCCGTAGGACTCGCCATCCTCTGGACAGTAGTGCCAGCGCGCCAGGTACTGTGTCATCTGGTCGTCGAGCACGGTGGTGTTGCGGTGGATGTCGAAGGGGAACTTGTTGAAGAGCATCTGGTAGAAGATGACTGCGAAGGAGAAGACGTCGGACTTGCTGGTGAAGGTGCTGGTCTTGTCGAGGAATATTTCGGGAGGGCTGTAGGGGAGGGTGAAGCCGGGCTTGAAGCCTTCCTGGCAGACCTCGTAGTGGTAGGACTCGCCGAAGTCGATGAGTTTGACGTGGAAGTTGTGGTAGGTCATGATGTTGTTGGGTTTGAGGTCCAGGTGCACGATGTCGAAGTCGCGCAAGTACCGAAGTCCCTGGCAGATAGAATACATCAGACTCAGCTTCGTGTGCAGACTCACCCACCTGCACCCATCCTCCAGAAGCTGGCCCAAACTCTGGCAGGGGATATACTCCATCAGCAGGCACTTGCTCAGGTCCACGTACTTGGACTTGACGGCGTTGGTGGGGAAGTAGTACCTGGGGAGGTAGATGGACTTGCCGGTCTTCATCTTGTGGATGATCCTGGACTAGTGGTACCTCCTGCTGGCGTATTCCTCCTCGGTGCACTGCTGGTCGAACAGCAGGCGATTGACCACTTCCATCTTGAGCACCATGGGCTCAGACAGCACCTCTGGTTACTTCTGAGGGTCGGGCGTGTGTTAATCCTAGAAAAGGGGGTATGAGTAGCTGATCTCGGCGAGGTAGATGTCTGCAAAGCCGCCGCTGGCTATCTTCATTGGCATGATCTAGTTGATATTGTGCAGCTCAACCCTGTTCTCGATCATGTAGTTCTAGTGAGGCAGGTCGCTGTGGCAGGGCAAGGGTACGGCTATCTTGCTCCTCATCAGCTTTTCTTCCGTGGGCAGATTGAATTCCTCGATCGGGTCCTGGATGCTACTGTCTTCGCCAGGGCTATAGGCGAAGAGTTATGCGTTCTTGATCAGACAAG
>Ga0316217_10002220_pt1 | contig 23707 bp, 22 predicted proteins | sample 1anoAmetaG_FD_203633 | JGI IMG/M metagenome (GOLD analysis project Ga0316217, IMG submission 203633) | Freshwater microbial communities from Trout Bog Lake, Wisconsin, USA - 1anoA | ecosystem: Environmental > Aquatic > Freshwater > Lake > Hypolimnion/Profundal zone | place: USA: Wisconsin...
GCGCCGCATAGGGCAGCTTTTGCGTCTTGGTGCCGTCGTTGCGCTGGCCGTTGTCGTAGCGCTGGCCATACGCGCCGCGGCGCAGGCGGGTTTCGGCAAAGAGCTTTTCGTCGATCTTGCCTTGCTTACGCAGGGCAATCTGGGCTTCAAACGCATCGATTTCAGCGGTTAACGTCGGCGCGATGCGGTCGCCCAACTGATCTTTCCAAGTCAAGGCCATATCGGAGTTTCCTTACAAAACCAGAAGGATAAAGTAGCGGGCAAGGGCTTGGCGGACAACACCAAATCCAAAGCAGGCACAAATCCCCAATCACCTCCAGGAGAATAGGAATGATACCGCCAACAATCAAGCGAAATCCTCGGGCGTGGCCAAACATCCGGAGAGTCATCTTTTCGACTGTCCTTCACGTTTCAAGGACTTCCGTTGAATGGGGAAAATGGGAATTCTCAATCGTCAGCACTTTGACTTTGCGCCTTCATGTCGGCATGGCCAAAGCAGTCTGGAAGACGACCAACGTGATGCTATCGTACCGTCGTTGCTCTCACGCAAGGCACCGCAGAAGCCTAACCCCGGCGGTTTAGAGGTTTTTGGAAACTAGCCGTTATTGGCGTGCCCAGAATGCCGAATAACCGTAAAAATCGCATGATTTTCGCGACAACAATTGCGTCAACAATGTATTGGCGCATCAAAAAACCCCGCTAAAACCGGGGTCTAAAAAGCGGGCGAAGGGTATCGAACCTATGTAAGTTGGTCATATTTTCTTAGGGAAATTTAATATGTGGACGAAATACTGGACAAAATGATCTCGACATGTTACGCTTCCCAGCATGATTAACAGCACGAAAAAATTGGGACGTCCACAGACCGAATACCGTGCATCCTGGGGCGATAAAATCCAGGGGTTGACCCGGCTGGCCGATAAGCGATGGAAGGTCAGCGGGCCACCCATCATCAAGTTTACTGAAGCCGATGAAAGACTTGCCGTTGCACGCTTTTACGAATTGCGGGCCAAGCAACAGGGACGATCCAGCGAGGTCATTCCGATGGCCACCATCGACCAGGACGGGAATTTCATCGGCACATTACCGCCGACCTCACCAAACGCGTCGAAACTGGGCGGTACGTTCCTGCCATCGGGTACATCGAGCGTGCCGGCAGAGGAGTTCACCAACCGGATCGTGCTTAACGGCGACGTACTGGAATTCCAGGGCCACCCCGTCAATACCGATATGCTCTTTGCCTGGTTTCGCGGCCAGATCATCAAGCGACCGAAGTGGGTGGCGGAACGGGTGGGGATTGAGCAGATCGGTTACTTGACCAACATCATGCCACCCAAACCATCGCCACGGCTGGATGAATTGATTGACCTGTATGTGACCAAGCCAGGCTTGAGCCACGCGGAAGCAAACCGCGCAAAGTTGTTTTGGAAAGATTTCACCAAGGCAACCGGCGCAACCACCGTCAGGGAAATCGACCACGACGCAGTAATCAGATACGAGAAAAAGGTACTGGCTGGTGGCTTTTCACCGAAATATATTCACCACCAATATGGTGGAATCCGCACCATCCTCTCGTATGCGATCAAACGCGGAACCGCCATTGTCGATTGCCGGCACGCGCTCGATTGCACGATACTACTCGAAATCAAAAACCACACGCCACTCGACCCCAAGCCAATAACACCAGCCGACTTTTGGGCCATCCATGCTCAGGCGATCAAAGCCCAGGACGACACCTTTGCCACGTTAATGTTGACGGCGCTAAACATGGCCGCCTACGGCGGGGAAGTGAGTGCTTTACGCTGGGACGAAATCAACATGGCCACCGGTGAAGTGGTAACCCGCCGGCCGAAAACTGGCGTAAGCCGTGTTGCCGTGCTTTGGCCCGAAACGCTGGTCGGCTTGAAGAAATTGCCAAGGCTGCGCGACCAAGTTTTTATGTCGGTTAGACGGTCGTACACCACCAACACGGTGATTAAGTTGTGGAAGAAATATCGTGCAGCAGCAGAACTTCCCGCTGATCTAAAATTCTCTCAATTGCGCGACGCTGCATTTACGGTTGCCAACAATGTCTCCCTGGATCAGGCCAGGGTTCTCGCCGGGCACCGCATCGGGATGGCAGACCACTACATCAGGCGAGCACCCCAATTTGTGGCTCCGGCGTGTATGGCCATCCGTGCGGCCTTTTTCCCGCCCACAAAACCCACCAAGCATTGAACTTGGGCTACCGCTAAGCCTTCAGTTACTGTGCTGCGGTGTAATTATCGGTGATCTGCCCGGCAACTTGTGGCTCAAAGGTGGCGAACCGCATCAGGATGGTGGCGACAGCGTGCTTCTTTCCAAAAGCCAACCGTTCCTGGGCGATCTGGCAGTGGTCGGAGCCGTAGGGCTGAAACCTGGTCAAGCAGAAGCCCATGTTGAGGTGCCTCCGCAGTCCTTACCCGATCGTGTTGGCCGCTATTTCCAACACGCTTCACATTTCACGTCTTGTTGCGGACTTAAAGCCGCCGCACGGCCATTGTTGGCCGGCCGAATCAGACTCAAGTTGCAGTCTTGAAGCCGATGCACCGGCATTGTTTCACTTCTCACCTGTATGATGGTCCCTTTCGGTGTGTTTGCAGAACTCGGCTATTTTGTTGACCTTGGCTGCCGAAGACATCCCCAGGAAGTACCCACCAAACCCACGCTCACCTATGCCGCCAACACCAACACCAGATCATCTACTGGTGCTGGCTTCACATCCGGTCGCACGAGACCGGTCTTTGCGATGAATGCAAGAGCGTCGGCGGCAGATTGCCGATTCGCCGCCGCCCGTTATCGACGACCAGGACGTGACCCCGCAGGCCATCGCCGCAACCGACCCGGGTAGGCCGTGGCGTGGTTTCGGCGAATGATTTCCAGCGAATCCGCAGGAAGTGTCGCCCCACCGTTACATCAGATTTAGCGATCAAACGCGCCGCTGCGAAATAGCCACCTTATTTCGTGCGTTTTGTTTTGTGCTTTTTCGAGTGATGCTTTTGGGGATGCGGATTGCGTATGGTGAGCATCTTGAGCACCAGGGCATCTTGAGCCGCTTTGTTGGCAGCCATTCGCGACATGTCTTCCATGGCCAGGCGAACAAGTGCTGCGTGTTCTTCACGTCGTTCCATGCGGGCCAGCTCTACGGCATCATCTTCCATTGTCGTGCCTCGTTGGTCCTCGTTCGCATTACACCATGTTCACGTCTTCACGTTTGTTGCGATCTTAAAGGCGTCGCACTGCCATTGTTCCGTCTATTACTTAATCGGGTAAATCGCCGATGGTTTTCAGGGAACATGGGATTTTGGCCTACCCTTGCAAACGACATCTTCTGGAAGTACCACCCAAAATAACCACTTCCCTGAAACCACCACCTGGTTTACCCGATTATCTCATAGAGGCCGCAATCTGGTGGACACCCAAAGAGAAGTGGTGAAGCCGAGCAACGGCCTAAGTAGTATTTGGTGGAGCATGAAAAACGAAACGATCCAAACCGATCCCGCCGCTGGCAGTCATGCTCCACTACCGATTCAGGCCACGGCGGGATCATCTATTTTAACCCCTGCCCGACGCGAACGCCCGCCGACGATCTACCCACCGAACAATCCATACTTCTACGTCACCGCCGACCTGTGGGGCCAGGAGTACCCAGACAGTATCGCGGCCGACACCAAAGCGTGGGCAGCCACATACCCGAGTATTGCCCATAGGATCGATTTCCCCACCAGTACCACCCCGACGGCCACCGCCACCAGCCCAAAACGCAAACGTCGCAAAATCAGCAACCCGACACCCGCCGAAATCGCCGGGGCCGATCTCATTTATGAGCGCAGCGACCTGATCGCATATGGCCAACTGATGCCCGACGGCCGCAAACCCCAAACATCGCGTGCCCGCCTCGACCGGCACTTCGCCGCCGGTTTTGCCGCGAGCCAACTCGGCCAACTCTGCGGGGCCGCCCCCGCACCAAAATCTGATTTTCTTCCCGGCCTGACCAAAGTCCGGATTATGGCCGGCCACCGCGCACTCGTGGCGCAAACCATCCTTGGCGGCAGCCCCCGCGAAGCCGACCCGCTCCTGTATCTGCGCAGCAACTGGAATTCGGGGTATTTGCTGGTGCGCTTCGACGCCGATTTACATCACGCCGGCGATGAAATCGACGACCTGCCGACGGGGGCCAAGGCATTCATTGAGATGCTCAAAACCGAATATGACCTGCCGGTTTACTCTTGCAGATCGGCCCGGGGACATAGCGGATACTTGTTCTTAGAGGTGCCGACCACGACCACCCCCAAAACACCGCTGGGGGACGCTAAAAAAATCCCGCAGTGTACCAAAGCTGAAATGAACGACATCGTCAAAAATATCAACAAAGGGATAAACCACATCGCGAAAGCACGCGGTTTCGCCTGCGCGGCCGAAGCGTTTGGTTCATTTCTCGAAAAAACGTGTGATACAGCCGAAATCGGCCCAGGAATCAAAGCACCATCATCGGCCAGCCGGATAGTAGAGCTTGGCTCTACAGTCAAACAACCTCTTTTCAACACGCTCGAAGATGTGGCAGCGCTGAAAGCAGCCACCGCGAAAGTGAACCCCCGAAATCCACAACTGACCCACCTAGGACTACGTCGATTGTTGGCCGATTGCCTTGCGGCCGTCCCCGAAAAAACCTTGCTGGCCGAAACCGAAAAACTACTCGCAAAAGCCCAGGCCACCACCACCAAAACTGCAAAATCAAGGATGGCAAATGGAAAATCAGCAACCGCCACAAAAAAATATGAGCCAATCAGCAGGGTGATTCCCGACGCCGGAAACATGGTGAAGAATACCGCCAACTGCGTCAGCCGTGCCATGGCCATCCTGCACTTTCGTCCAGGTGATGACACCGCCCAGGTTGAGCGGCTGGGATTGGACCTGTATACAGAAAACAACCTCAGCCAGAGCAGTGGCCCCGAGGACGCCGATAGGGTGAAGCGGTTTGCCGGGTTCACCGCATTTATGTGCGGCAGAGAATGGGACGCCGACAAGTGCAACGGTGGTGGAAATGGAACGGGTGGGTCCAAAATCTGGTTTGAAGCCCACCATCAGGAATCGGTCGAACGACACATGACCGGCAGCATTGCCAACCACGTCATCGTCAAAGCCCAAAAACAGATACCCGGTTATCGTATCGACCGCAAGGTACTTGCACTCATGGCTTGTACGGTCGCCAAAGACGCGGCAACCAACGACGGCCGAGTACCCACAGCCGCTATCCGCCGAATGATGGAATATCACGGGATTCCCAGCCATGGCACCCAGGTCAAACTGTGCATGGATATCCTGATCGAAGCCGGTGTCATCGTACTGGTGGATTACACTTACGAAATTGGACGCTGCCGCAAATGGGCCATCGCGCGGCCGGCATGGTTCACTTTCGCCCCCGAGGCCAAGATTGCAGCGCCCGAAGGTGAAAGCCACACCGCCCGGAGCTTTAACGATTATAGCGGCATCGCCAGAGATCATGCCGCTAATGAGGCGCGCAAGTACGGGATCATCAGTCCAGGTGCCGAAGGCAATGATGCTGATAGTGCATGCACCGCCGACAGTAGTGCTTGCACCGGTACTGATCCATCTGCTTTTTTTTCAAATGGGTATTGGGGTGATGCCAGCCAAGTGGTGATGCCAATGATGTGCATGCCCGTAGATAGTTTTGAGGAAATGGAGCTTTTCGGCGATATCGACCACGAAACCGATGAATCTCAGGCATTTTAGCTGGCGACCACTGCGCCCATAGGTTCCAGCGGTGGGTTCTTGTTGACGACCTTACCCTTGCAGCTTGGTGTTCATTTAACGGCCAGCATGTCAAGCAACGCGGTCACTCGTTCATACGCGTCCCGTTGACGGATCGCCCGGGCATCTTCATCGGTCAGCCCATCAAAGTCCGCAATCCACTTCGGCCCGACGTGATCGGGTGAGGCAAACTTCTCCCGAATCTTCATCAGCCCTTCTTTCACCAGCCCGTTGCCCAAGTGTGGCCGAAATAAATCAGCCAATGCGACCAGGCCACCGGGGAAATAGGTGACGCAGAAATAGATGTCCCAGGCATCCTTCTCCTTCACCCGATCGGCCAACGCCATCCCCTTCATGATGATGAATGGAACGATACTGGCAACCCGGATGGTCGCCGAATCTTTCCCGCCGCCCGGCAGGGTGCCATCAAGCCTGATCTCGGTGTTCATCTCGAAGGCCAGATCACAGCCCCGCGCCTTACGCGGCAGGACATCCTGGACACGCTGGTGCCGGTGTGCCTTGGCATTGCCGCCGTATTCACCGGACAGCAGGTCGAGATGCACCTTGATGTCTTGACCATTCACGTTCACCGTACGCACGAATACGAATGGCTGATCCCCCGGGGCGTACCCGCGTTTGGTGAGATGCACGCGTATCGTGCGATAGCCGGCTGCCGTGATCTTGCGATGATTCAACGCGATGTCCACATCGTTGCTGCCGATGTGCTTGGCACCAGTGGCAGCCAACAGCAGCTCGGGCACCCAGCCGCCGATAATGACTATGCTGTCCTGGTATTCACCCAGAACACGGGCGACCTCCAGCATCACCTGGCGGGCGGCTTCAACGGCATCAGGGGGATAGTCGGCTTGTAGTCTTACCATGTGCGTTTGATCACCTCGTCGAGAACGGCTTGGGCGGCTTCTTGCCCTCGGCCTTTGAAACTCAACAAATCCAGGTAGGTTTGCACCGCCGATACGATCCTTATCCCCTTGATCTCACGGCTGCCGGCAAGCACACCGTCGTCGTAAGGTTCGATCAATGACACGTTGGCCCCGCTGGTGACCGGCTTCAACCCCACGCGTTTGGCGATTTCCTCAACGTCCCCTGTGACATACGCGGTGGCGCGTTGATAGCGCACCATCGGCGCGATTCGTTCCGCCGCCGAAAACCCAGTCAGTGCGTAGTTGTTACCCAGTTCTTTGGAAACACTGGCCACCCTTTCTTCGATCTGCGCCAACGAATCCAAGCTATAGAAGTCGGTGACGTTGTTCCGGCTAAACTGGTAGTTCTTCGCCCAATCCTCAAGCAATTTGGCTGGCTGGGTCAGTCGCAGCCCAACACCGTCGGCACTGAGCCATTCACGATCTTCCAAGACGCGTTTTACCTTGGCGACCAACCCGACGCTTACCTGAGCTTCATCAGCAAGAGGCTCGATCTTCCATGTTCGCCTGGGGTCTAGCAGTAATGCCCGCAGAATGCGCTCGGCTTTGGGCGCATACAAGGATCGCAGCCCGCGTTTTTCAACTGCCGGGTTTGGCCTTCCATCGCGTCGAATATAGACATTGCCGAAACATAAGCGGCAGTTCCCCGCCAAGTCGAAGTAACCGATCCCCTCTTCAGATGCGATCCGGCCGGCGGCTTCACTGATGTAAGGGGCAGCAACAATGCCGTAAACATTGGGAATGCGCTGGCGGTATCGGATCAGTTGATTGACAGCACTACGCACAAGACGCGGTTCTCCCAGGTTCTTCACGTCAATGACCAGGCGTGTCTCGACCGGACCAATCCGCAGCGAACCAGCCCAATCCGCCCCCTCATCGCCAGTTCCATCCATCGATCGCCCTTGGTCAAGTGTGCAGAAAGGGATATCGGCGAGGTATTGCCGTAGCACGTCAACCAATTTCGGAATAATTGTCTGTTCGGTTTCCATTTTCACTATTCACACATATTTCACCGGATGGTGAAAGTGTCCATATTAGTGAAATCGGCCATCCTGTCAAGTAAATTCACCAAAAACATCGTTTTCACCGGATGGTGAAAATGGCACTATTGGTGAAAAGCGTTCAACAGGTTGACTTTTCCCGTCTCTTTTTCGGCTCCCACCTCACCACCGGCCGGCATAAGGTCGCTTCAGTTGGCCGCACACTTTCATTGCCTGCCCAACATGGGAAGAAGTCCACCGCGAAATCCCCGGCGACTGCCGGATGCTCCGCCGAACGTGTTGGTCGAGGTCTGGGGCAAGCTGGTTGAAGCTGAGGCGGCAGCACCGGTGCCGCCACGGGAGGTCGCAGCCAGCATCGTGTTTGTCGCCGGCCAGTTTACGCCGACGGAATGGAATTACGGCAGTCGGCATCACGCGTTGGGCACAATGGTCTTTAACTAACGGCCAAAAGAAGATACCGGTTTAGTCAGCGATTTAGTTAGAGCGGCTAAGCGGTGCTTCGCAAATGCCGCAGAAATCGAAGGGATCGTGTCTGACTTACCGCTTGGATAAGTCAGAGCGAAGTTAATGAAGTTGCGAACAAAGTCCGAACAGTTAAGCTCGGTGTTCAAGACAAACTTGTGCAGGTGAGTATGGACCAAGCGTACGCCGCGAAGAAGTGATTGGGTGCATTATGACCAGCATCGCATCAACGGCCCAGGTCGAAGGGCAGGTGACCAATGCCCGGATGCAGCAGCTTTCCGCTGGTCGCTTCGGCTGAACTTCGAGCAGACGGATCACCAAGGGCGGCAGTTGAATCTTGCCGTTTTGAAGGGCTTTAAGGATGTCTTTCTCTGTGGTCATTTTCCTATTGCACCGCATTTTCGTAATCACGAAAATAGGTCATTTCAAGAAAATCATTGTCGCGCGTTGACGGTCACCAACAGCAGCAGCAACACCGCCATCGCCAGCGTCATTGCCATTACCGTCAACGGCATCGACACCAGCAGCGTCAGCAACGGTGGTGGCGACGGCGGCGGCACCGACCGATGCTTTAGCGGTTCAACTTCCTTCTTCGGCTTTCATCGGCGTCGTGGGCCGTAAGAAGCGTTGTCGCCATGCAATATATTATCGCCGATTGATCGCTCGGCACAATCAAGGATGTTCACACGGCTGGATACCGGATCGGCCACGAATTCATGGGGGGCAACTGGCTTTAGCAGCGATTGCACTTGCTCGGCCGGCGTATCACGCTTGAGCCATAGATCGTAATCGGCAGGTTAAGGATGACCGGCATACGGTCGTGGATTTCCCGCACCCCCGCATCTCTGGCCGTTCCCAGCAGGGCATCTTGGACCGCTGTCCCAAACCGTGATTAGGAATGGTTGGGTAGACGGCCAATTGCCGATATTAAGGTGGTTGACCTGCGCGGCCGGTTGCTGATCTTGCGGGTGTCTGGCGCATATTGTGCCCTGCACTGGCTCACACGCTGGTGGGTGCATCCCACTTGGCGAGCAATGTCGGTGTCGCGTTGGCCCCAATCAACCGTGCGCCAATCAACTTTGCTTCCGCTGGGCGTCGCTATGCGGAATTTTCCCAGCGTGTCGGGTGCAAGCAATCTACGCAGATACGATACGGTGCGTTCACACCATCCGAGTTCTGTGGCAATCGACTGCGTGGGCCTTTGCCAGTCGATTTCGCCGTACTCTTCCTTAAAACGCAGCAGGCAACTCATCCGCCGCGTTTCAGGAGCCATTAACTGTCGCAGATAGGATATTTTGCTTTGATTCCAGCCAAATTCGGCGGTTATTTCCTTTGGTGGTTTCTGCCAGTCGATTTCGCCGTACTTTTGCCTTAGCCGCAGCAGGTAACGCTCCTTACGGCGTAACCCAGCCATCTGCTCAGTTAATTCAGCGATTGGCAACGGCATTGGGGCAGCATATCGCGTGCCAATTTGAGCCGCAATTGTGAACGCGCTGATGCGTGCCCGATGTCGGGGACCGAAGTTGGCCGACTCCGGGATTTCATTTCTTCGGTTTCGCGGGCATCGTCAACACGCCTTTGCGTCCGAGACATCCCGACAAGCCAACCCAAAAGCCAGTCAAAACATCCAGTCCTGCTGCGACGTTGTTTTTTCGCTCGCCGCTTTCCATGTCGATGCAGGTTATGCGGCAGTTCTTGAACAACCCCAACGCCATATCCCCGACAAGCAGAATTTCGCGTCGGTTGGGATCATCGGCTGGCAAGACATCTGGCTTTGGATCATCTGGTGGCCTCGTGCTCATCCAAGCCGTGGACGTCAGCAAAACAGCCTTTGCTGCGGCGTATGGAAAATCTCGCCCCCATTTGAAGATCAACTGCTTCCGCTGCTCTTCTTGCCCCGGTGGAACCAACGTGATAGCCAGGGTTTCGCCTTCAACCTTTTCAAATTGGAAGGCCGGATGCGGCTGGGGATTAGGATCGTCCAAAACGACCGTGAAGTAAATCGGAATCTCCATCTGCCGACCATGCAGTTCGACAAGCTTCGCCACCAAATGGTCATGGATTTTGTCGAGCTTGGCCCTGTCGATCAGCGGTGTTTGCATCCATTCGGAAATGGTCATGCGGGCATCCCTTTCATCGTGTCGGGTGTATCGTGTTTGCCTAGACCTGGCAAGGATGGATAGGTAAAGAAGGTTGGCTCCGCTCAAGTCACCTTGGCCAAAGCAATCGGCAGTTCATCCCATCGCGTGGTGTACCTGGGCGAACAATGCTCCAACCGCAAATGCCAGGTCCGACAGGCATTCAACGTCTGCGGCGAACTGGATGCCAGCCGGATCGTTCCCCGGCCATGTTCCCGATTGATCTTGTCCATCAGCTTCATCAACCGGTTGGATGCCTCAAGGTCACGGTCTTCAAACAAACTTGGGTGTGCCTGTTCCCGCCGGCACAAGTCCATCAGCAGCACGCCGGCCTTTTTGTACTGATGTTCGGGCCGAAAGATTCTTTGCAAACAGGCCGTGGCATGCATGGCCAGTTCCCGCGTGTCGTTGGTTGGCGGAAACCGGTCATGCCACGATGCCGCATATTGTGATGCCTCCGCGTGCCGGTCGGTTTGGATAAATACCGCCAGACGCTCGGCCACCAAATCCTGCCGCCGCAGTTTCACCGCCGCCTGGGAAGCAAAAGTACAAACGGCCTCCCGCATCATTTCCGGGTTGTTGGTGACCTGGCCGATTGAGCGTGAACAACAGATATTTTGCTTGTTCGGCGTCACGCATTCCAACGGGATACAGCTCTCGCCGCGAAGTTCGTACACGATCCGTTCCCCGACAACGCCCATGGCCCGGCGCACGGCAAAGGGATTGGCATCCCGCAATTGCAGGGGTGTGGTGATGCCCAGCTTTGACAGCCGCCTGATGAAACCACCCGATATGCCCCAAATGTTTCCCAGTTCCGTGTTGCCAAGTGCGGCCGTGATCATGTCGGCGCTGTCCAGTACATGCACCCCTGTGGCACCCTTGGCGCGTTTGGCTAAATGATTGGCCAGTTTGGCAAGGGTTTTGGTCGGGCCGAATCCTGCCCCAACCGGCAAGCCTGTCCATCGCTTTACCTTGTCCAGAATTTCCTCACCCATGCTTTGCCACGGGAATTCTGCCGACCAGTACAGGAACGATTCATCAATCGAATAGACCTCCATGTCATCGCTGAATGGCCGCAGCACGTCCTGCGTTCGTCGGCTCATGTCATCATACAGGGTGTAATTGCTGCTGAAGACAACGACCCGGTTCCGCTGAAGCATCGCCTTGACCTGGAAGTATGGCGCACCCATTTCGATGCCCAGCTCTTTGGCCTGTTTGGAGCGGGCGACGACGACACCATCATTGTTCGATAAAACCACCACCGCGCGGTCGGCCAGATCGGGGCGAAAAACCCGCTCACATGATGCGTAAAACGAATTGGCATCCACCAAGGCAAACATGGTTAAAACCGGGTAATGGCCGCAATGACTACGCCGCAGACCAGCATGGGCCGATCCATCCGATAGCGGCAGACGACGAATTGGCCTTCATCTTCAATCAGCACCAGTTTTCCCGGTTTGGGCGAAAGGGATCGATCCACCACCAGCAACGATCCATCCCGCAGATATTCATGGCGCAGACTGTCGCCTTGCACCCGGTAAAAAAACGTGGCGGCGGGATGGCGAATAATCCAGTCGTTCAGGTTAAGCGGCTCATCCTCGTAACCTTCCGCCGCGGATGGAAAGCCTGCCGAAATCTCGCCGGGTAACTGCATGCCGGCCACATTACGTTAGGTCGGTGTTCGGTGTCAAGAAATAACCGTTTACCCAACAGGACAGATGCAATGTGTGAACGCCAAGGTCATGGGTATCGGCCCAGCCGCAACCACCTGACGATCGCCGCCCAGGTCAATACCGGCACCCACCCCAAAAGCAGCGGCAACGGGGCCGGCCGCCAGTGTTCCATCGCGGTGATTGATCCAGCCGCGCCAACCAAGCCACTGACGACGCAATCCGCTGCGTCGGAAATGCGGAAATGTACTTCCGCTGTTATCCTGCCGGGCATGAAACGTTGGCGTGGCCGACAGCACCGCCCGGCCGGGACCATTGTGGGCTGTTACGACTACCAGGACGAAAGCGGGCAGTTGCTGTTCCAAGTGCGGCGGCACAACTCCAAAGGCTTTTTCGTCCGCTCCGCTGCCGGTGCCGCCTGGGGACAAGACGGCCGCGATCATGGCCACGGTTTGAATTCATCCTTGTCATGCCGGCGGCCGCTTCATCACCTGCTGCCGTAACTGTGCCATCTGTTGCACCAAGTCGCTGATTCCCGCCAACCCGGCCCGCAGCTGTCGGCGGGATTGCGGGTTGGGCCGATGCTGCCGGCCGTTCAACGCCGCCTTGGCTTTGCCAGCGGGGGTTGCTGGCCCGCTGCTGAACTGCCATGGCTGATTGCGCAGTGCGGCATCGTGCAGCCGCTGCCGGCCTTGTTCAGTCAGCGGCCCGCGCAACTGCCGGTTCCTGCGCCCGGCCGATGTCCTCGCCGAGCATTTCACGTAAGCGGTTGTGTCCTGGTGCATTGTTACTTCCCAGTTTGCTTTGATCGCCAACTTTTCCCGCGGCGTCAAGCGGTGCAGCGGCGTCATGTTTGGCATTCAGGTTCACCTGCTGTGAGGCTGTGACGTTAATCGTGGGCGGTGAACGTGGGGTGCGAAGTTCCTTGAGCGCCACGATGGTCCGGCGAACCTCAGCCATCAGCTTGGCCGCGGCGGTCGCGTAGATGCCGGCAGCTTGAGGACTCTTGGACATCCCCGTGTTGGCTTGGAGGTAAAAGGTGGAAATATGGGCCAAGGCAATTTGCTCCAGCAGCATTTGCTCAAGGACGTCCTGCGTTTCAGCTTCCGAGACCAAGGCATCGCGGTAGGCCCGGAACGTCAAACCGTCAATCTGGCTCGGACCGGCAGCCAAGCGCATCATCACCGGAATAAAACCATCCCGGACGACGTTGGGGCTATGCGAAGCGGGAGCAACGCCCGGGGCCTCGGCTTGGGCTTCTTCAGCATTGCTCCGCGATGCTGACGGTTCAACCGGCGCTTCCACGGCCACGCTGTTCTTCCTGGCCGCCTTCAAACGCGCTCTTTCAGCGGGCGACAGTTCAGAAAAGGCTTTGTATCGCATAAGTATATTCCTTGGCTCTTGTAGTCCAATCCCGGCTTCACCACATCGCCGCCAGGTCACGCAGCACACGGTCTTGCCTTTCCAGCTCTGCCAGCTCATGGCGCCGTGCGGTCTCGGCAATGCTCCAGCGCAGTCGTTCGCATTGCAGCAGCGTTGCCGTTGGCGTATCCAGCGTCACCAGCAACTGGTTGAAGCGAAGGTTCTCCATGATTTCAGCAAGGGTGCGAATGGGGCGATGGCCCATGCCTTCGGCTTTAACATCCATGTTTAGCCTCGGACAAAAACCGTAGGCGCCACGTCTCCGCCGTGGCACTCGCCTACACCCTGCATTCTACCCGATGACCGGGCCTGTCGGCCACGGTTATTGCCATGGTTCGGCAGCGCGCCAGACGCGCTGCCTTGGCGCTGGCCGGGGGAGTGGAAGCCGCGCCGGCTGGACGGCAAGGGCCAGGCGGGCAGTGGCGGCCGGATGGTTTTGCCGGCGCCAAGCCGCCAGGGCCGGCCGCTGCCGCTTTGGGCCCATAGTCCGCCGGCCTTGGCCAGGCCGGCCGGCATGGCCGGGTGCCTCAGGGGCCGGGTTTGAACCGGGTTTGGCGATCAAGTTGACTCAAGACATCCGGCGGTACGACAGGGACTGAAGGCCGTCCCAGCCTGGAGCAGCCGCCGGGCGGTGGTTGGCGGCAGATTAACCGCCCAGCCCAGCCGGCAGCGGCAAGGTCAGGCTGCTGTGCCTGGGCTGCCGCCGGGCCGATGCCCACCACCGATGTCCACCACCGAAGCCGGCACGTTGCTGGCCCGGCCAGCTTGGGCTGCCGCCGGCAAGGCTGGGGCGCCGGCTTTGGCATATTGCCCTGGAAGCCAGCGCCGGCAGCCAAGCCGGGATTGGCCCTGTGCTGTCTGGCTGTCCCGCGGACATTGCCGCCGGCCGAGCCCGTGGCCAGCCAGCGCTGCAGGCTTCTGCTGCCCGCTGCGCATTGCCAGCCACGTCAAGGCAAACGAAGCGCGGCTCGGCGGCGCTTTATCCTCGCGTACTGCCGCCGGCGTGGCGATCGGCGTAATTGCTGTCGTGGCATATCGGCCCATGCCTTTGGCCGCTGCGGCAGCTTTGACGCTGCCGACGGCGCCAAGCTGCTGGCCGGCCGCCCATTGTCCGTGGCCGCCAGCTACTCCCAGGCCGGACCCAGCCTGGGCTCTCCGCAAGGCATTACGGTGGCGATGCGCTGCATCAAGGCCAAGCGTCCCCGCCGCCACCCCAAACGCCGGTGCTTGCCGCCCAAGCGTGACGCCGCCCAGCCAAGCCGTGGCATCGTGGCGCGTCAGGTTCGTCAACCGCTGCGGCAGCTTGCCGGTCACCGCAGGCTACTTTCAAGCGGTGCTGGTTGGCGCCAGGGCCGGCTTAATGCGTGTCGGTATATGCGTGGCTGGACTGGCCGGCTTGATGGTTTGGCTGATCGGATATCCCGCCTGGCTGCCCAAGCTGCCGGGCCGGGCGGCACTTCCCAATACAGATTGGCGCAGATGCGCCAGCCATGGCGACCAGCATGGGGTTGATGCCAAACTATGCATATTGCCTGATGAAGCACAAAGCGTTTCCCCTAGCCGGCTAGATGTATGCCAATACGTATTCATATAATGACCACGGTTCCAGGGCAGGCCGGTTGGAAATGACTTACAGGGGTGAAACTTCAGCTGAGGTTCTTCAGGAATGCCTTCATAGCGTGCCGAATGCCTTGGAAAGCCCGCCGCTTACCAGCGCTGAGCTTTACGATGCCTTCGGCCGCATCCATGATCGATAGCCACAGCCGCGATTGTTCCAGCACGAATTGCCGTGCTGCCGAAGCATCATGCGGCAGTTTCACGCGCCGCCCACTCCCAGCCTGTCGAACCGCTGGCGTGAGTTTTGCTGCCCTGGCGGTGGCCAAAATCTCCCTGCGCGACATGTGTTGTTGTACCGCTGATTTCCACAGCGACTGCCGCGCCGATTGCGAGCGGATTTCAAAAATGGCCATCAGGCTGCATGGGCGCAGTGCGTAACCGTGCTGGCGCGCTTCGCTGATGAACTTCTCTAGTTCCTCACGACCGCACCGCTCGGCGAATTGCCGAATTTTCCGCAGCCACTCCACGGAAATGCCCAGCCGCTGGGCTTCCTTGCTCTTGAGGCCATGGCGAGCGAGCGGATCGGCAGAGGTTTTGTGAATGCTATCGTCGCCAAGCTGCCAAATTCTGCGCAACTCATCGATGGCCAGGTCGACGCGATGGGCTGCATCCACGCCGAAAGGATCATTCGGGTCATAGGGGGGAAGCTTGGGAACAGGCGGCAATTTCAACAGCTTGATCGGTTTGCTCGTGGCCACAGTACATCCTTCCAGCCGTGGGTTGCCAGGCAGTTTGCCCGAGCGGCGGCGAACAGTATGCGACATTACCAACCCGCAAACAAGGCAGACGCTGAAGTGGTTGTGTAGCCTCTTATTAGCATACACAGCGCACGCTGGATTGCCGTGCCGGCGGGCTGCAGTGGAAGGCGATGAAGTGGATGGCGGCGGCTTGGCGATGCCCGCCGCGCTGCCGGCGTTGGCGGTGTCGTGCCTGTCGGCGGCTGGTAGGGACTGGCGGGCTGCAGTGGCAGCGGGCGCGGTGGATGGGCGGCGGCCTGGCGATGGCAGCCATACCCGCGGCTGGCACTGCGTGTGTCAATATGAAACGCAAACGCCAAGCTGCCGGATGCCTCGCCTCACCGGCTGCGCCCACGTTCCCGCGCTCAGGGTTGCGCATGCCCATAGCCTGCACGCGCTGCACCAGACTGCCGGCATGTAATTACCTGCCGGATGCACACCGAATAAGCTGGCTGCGTAACAAGACTGGCAACGCTGGCTGCGCAACAGGGCTGGCCAAGCTGGCAGCGCAGCATACTGGCCAAGCTGGCTGGCAGAGTGCCGGGGCTTTCCTTTAGTGAAGATCCCGTTTACGGCCGGGCCGCCCCAGGGGCGGCTCGGCCAGTAAACTTTAGTGAGTTTAGTGGGAATTGCACCGCAGTCGCTAAGTCGTTGCCAGTCCAGGACTTACGTTCGCAGCCAGGGTCATTAGAATCGCGCTAAAAGTGAGTTTCTGCTTATATGAGGGGGTCCAAAAGTGAGTGTTTGCTTATAAGAGGGGTGCCAAAAGTGAGTGTTATAAGCAATTCCAGCTACACCAGAAGTGGGTCACTGCGGGCACCGGCAGCATCTGCCAGCCGGCCCGATAGATAGCTTTGAAACCCCGCCCAGCGATCGCCAGGCCAAGGCCGTTTGCCCATGAGAAACTGGTAAAGGCACGGCTGGCTGATACCCATGGCCGTTGCCACTTGCGTCTGTGATATGCCCAGCCGGGTAAGCCACAGCCTGGCATTTTCGGCCGTGACTTTCCCGGCAGCCGGTAATGCCGCCGCCGGCGCCTCATCGCCGGGTATCATGGCGAATCGACCTGCCAGCGCCATGTGCTGCCGGAAGCGATCGAGATAGTCCGCGGCAGCGTACACACGCAGATGAATCGCGTCCAGGGGTGCCCCCCACGTTCGCTGTCGTGCCACGTGTTGCAGGTCGGACCAGGAATACCAGATGCCGGTTGCTGGCTCTACACCAACAATGGTCAGCCCCAGCAGCGGCCGTAGCTTTTCCAGTTCCGCGAAAAACTGGCGCACTGCGGTGGCTATTCCTGACGGCGTTGGCGGCACGGCCACGCCACACTTGGCCAGCCAGCCAGACCTTTTGCGACCCACCAGCAGATAACCCATGCCGGCGCGCACACCGTTGCCGCCAAAGCAGACATAGGTAGCGTTGGCCGCCAGCAATGGGCATTTCACTGCCTTTCGCGCCGGCACCACACCACGCGCCATGCCGTTGGTCACCACAGCGCCGCCATCACGGCGCTGCTTTGGGCCGTGCCCCTGCCGCGTCAGTTCCCGCAGCATCGACTGCATGATGTGCTGGCCATCGGGGCTGATACCACTCCAGCAAGATGCGCCAAACACTGCCGGCAGCGCCGGCACGCTGACGATGGTGCCGGCCTGCCGCTCCTGCTCGATGGCCTCGCGCTGCTCGCCTTCGGGTGGGGCGCTGAAGTCGTAAATGCGCTGACCCTGCTGCTGATCCGTGGCAAAGTGTTCCAGCACGCCCAGGAATCCCAAGCCGATCTGGCACAGATAGTGGCTGTGGTGATGGCCGCGGTTCCACATGGGGCATGCCGACGAACAGCTATCGCCGCCCGGCCTGCAGAGCTTGAGGTCATCCACGCTGGCCAGGGCCACACCGTGGGCCACAAAACGCGGATGCCAGCCATCGCCCGCCAGGCGCAGTATGCCGGAACGCAGGTGGGTGAGAAAATGCAAAATGGCCCAGCGGTCCTGCCGCCAGTTCTGCGGCCAGAGACTTTGGTCGCCGCCCCAGGCGATCTGCCCTAGCAGGACATCGGGCACCATCACCACCGACGATCGTTGCCGCAGCACCAGCATGTGCAGCGCCATGAACACCTGGGCGGCCCGGCGGCTATCGGGCGTGGATAGCCGTGCCGCCGCAGCCGGCTGCGGCAGGGTTGGGTCAGCGACAGGAAGCTGTATAGCGAAGCCGTGGTAAACCGCCGGCCGGTTGGGCATGGCCACCAGCCGCACCGCCCATTGCCCCAGTGACTCGTCCTGCCATAACACGCCCCCGTGCTGTCTGGCAGCAACATCCACAGTGTTACCGGCCAGCCGCGAATCGGGGCGAAGCGTTGGGTGCCCGTCATTTCCGCGAATGCCGCCATGGGATTGCCAATACGCTTCGCCCTGTGCCGTTAGCACGCGGGTGGAATACTCACCAAACAAGTCATCCAACTGTGGCCAGGTCGCCGCGGCGCCAAACGGGTCGCGCGTTTGTGCCAGCGCCTCCACCAGATCGGCCTGGCCCTGATCGCAAAGCATCAGGTTAGGGACACTGCCGCAAAAGGCGTTGGCCAAACTGGTGCAGCGTGCTGCGGGCATCAGGCGCCTCCTGGCTTGCGGCCGGCAGCATTGGCCTTCTTCTTGCGGCAGGGCTTCGTCGCCGTTTTCGCGGCAGCCTCACTGGCCGATTCGCTGACACCGCCTTCATCAGGGGCGGAGTTGGCTGCAGCCATTGGCGGGCATGGCGGCAGATCGCCGAAGGGATCATCGGCGTCGCCGGTGTTGGCGCCGGCGGTGTCGGCAGCGCTGGCAACGTTGGTGGCGCTGCCGCCGGGCTGTCGTGGCGCACGCGGTTGCGGCGGTTGGCACGACGGTACGACCTTTTGCCGCTGCGTTTGCAATTCGACGAAGCGTGACTGCCGGAAATGGAACTCGACGCCCCAGCCGCCCCGCGTCATGCCATCGCGGCCTTTTTCCAGGGTCAGCATCGCCGGGGATATGCCCTGCTCGACCAATCGCGCCTGCTTGTTGTGCGCTGCCTCCTTGGTCTTCGTGCCGTAATACTTCTCCATTTCTTTCAGGCCCATGGTGCGGTAAAGAAGCACGCCGTCGGCGGCATAGCCGAGCCGCGCGCTGCCCATCAACTCGCTGAGCGATTGCCCCCAATCTTCTTTGCTGGAAGAGGGCTTGCGGGCTTCCGAGATTGCCAGCACCGTGTCGCCAGTGGGATTGCTGGCCGTGCGTGATTTCGCGTTGACGTCTTGCAAAAGCCGAATACGGTACCGGTCTTGCTCCAGGTCACCGCGATCGGCGGTTTCCTCGGGCACCGGCAACAACTGCAGGTAATCCACGATGATGATCGCCCTGCTGGCACCGGCGCGGGTTTTCAAATCCTGGGCGAGAACGGCAATGCGCGCAGCGGTAATGTTCTCGCCTAGCTGCGTGTGATCGACCACCACGAGCCGCTGGCCCAGCTGGTACTCCTCGCGGCGTTGTTGCGCCTGCTCCAGGCGTTCCTGATCGGCGGCGCTGAACATCGCCTCGGCCTGGCGGAGCTCGGGCGCCGAGCCAAACACCAGCGTGCTCCAATCCATGCCGCCAAGACTGCATCGCAGCCGCGTGTAGATTTCCTGGCGCGGCATTTCCAGGCTGAGCACCAGCACAACCGCATCGTTATCGAGGAAGTGCCGGCAGACGCCCAAGCCGATTTCCACCACGCTATATGTGGTCTTGCCGACGCCAGGCATCGCCGCCAAAAGGAACACGCCGCGTAAGCCAAGCGTGCGACGGTCCAGTTCTGCCATGCCGGTACGCAGACCAACGAGATCACGTCCGCGCAACTGGGCAAGCTGCTGCTCATGCTCGTCCCACTCTTCGCCAAAAGTGGCAAATCGGCTCACGCTGATTGCGGCGATGCGGTCACAATCAGCCTTCAAAGCGTCGATCGTCGTCTGAAGGTCGGCGGGTACGGTTGTGCGCTCCATCGTCAGCCGTTGAATCTTGGCGGCGATGCGCTCGTGCATATACTCCTTAACCGTTCGCATGCCCCACTCCGTATAATATGGGCTGTTCAGCGCCCGCGGGCGGCGCTGGTCGTCGTAGGCGAAATCCACAAAATCTTCAATGATGCGGACGTCCTCGGAGTTGAGCCACTCCGGCACGGTGCTGATGCCGACTTCGATCTCCGCCAGCAACATCGATTCATCAGGCAGCTGCCCGGTACGCTGATAAAGCTTCTGCGCCATCGCCCAAATACTGGCATAGGCGCGGTCGAAGTCATCGAACATCGCTGACTGCAGTTCCGCATGAAACGCCTCCATGACCTGCTGGTTGCGCAGCAGCACTACCAGCATCAGCTCTTTCCGCTGCCGCTCCATCAGGGGGCGGCGCGGGTCGGGATCTTTCCATTGTTTCTTATATTTTGGCATGATGTAACTCCTTGGTTATTTGGCAAATATTTTCGACTACAATGCAGTAAATGCGGTGATTTTGTTTTGGGCGGTTACCACCCCGCTTTCTGCAGATTGGCTTCAGCTTTTTCCTGCGCCCGTTGCCGCTGCTTTGGCGTGCGGGTGGGTGTGACGGTAGCATCAGGGCTCGCCAGGGCCGCAAAAAAACGCTCAAGCGCCTGTGGCGAGGTGACCATGGCACCGCCCTGCTGGATGGTTTCGAGCCGGATCCCGCGAATGCCGCGCTGTGCCCAGCGAAATAGCGTGGCCAGGTGTAATGGTCTGCCATTACGCCGACATTGCGGCAGCCGGGCAGCATGCCGTAGGGTGACGGGTGACTCAATCTCTAGGTTGATCAAGAACTACGCTCCGTTTCACAATGCGAACGGAAGTAGCTGACCACATACCTAGCCCGTGCATCCACTCTATTTGTTCTGGGAAATCAAAATCACTGGGAAAACACGAGGGATTTCACTCAATCAAGAAATGAAAGTGCATGACAATTCACGAAACTTCACGACAATGCAGAGGCGGTCAGACATGTGCCTTAACTGTGACTCGGACCCAGGCGATGCGATTGCACTTTTTACAGGGACCAGCTGGTCGGCGGTCGCCTTTGATTATTTCATCAGCGTCGCAGGCATGACATGTCCAGTCCGCAGGCTCCTTCAGGCGTGCCGTGTGTTTCTCCGGTAACAGCGATTTGATTCGCTTCTTCCACCCAGTGGAAGCCACCGTTGATTCGGGAATCCGCCAATCACCGTTCTTGTCCTTCGCTGCGCCAACCAGCTTACCGGCTTTACACCAGCGCGTGACCTTACTACTGCTGACCTGATATTGTTCCTTCACCTCAACAACCGATAGCAGCAGCTTCGGCGTTGTACCCATTGGAATGGGCGGATCGATATTGCCCTGAGCGGGATCACCCTGCGATGACTGCGGGAGTAGCTGGACCAAATCTAACAGCCTGGCGAGGGAGCACTCGATATCTCGTCCGCGATGTTGGTCAACGTCACTCCGAATTAGCAAACCTATTTCCTGAAGCAACACCGTGAGTTGATGGTCAAGTTCATTGCGATTCGGCACGACGGGGTCTACCCGGCTGAGCAACCGTGCGGCCGATCGAATTGCCCGCGGCAACATCCGCAGGAGTTTCCGCTCTGTGAACTCCATAAGCCTTGCGGGCTTCAGACCGACGCCAATCACGCCACCAGCAGGCGTATTGGGGTAACCCTGCTTCAATTCATTGTAGGCATCAAGATACGCGCTGAAATGTGCGCAAGTCGCGCTGAGAAACCGAATCTCCGATGGGATCGCTGATGAGACAGCCCGACCTTGGTGATCGCGTCCGTGAAATTGCTCGGAGTAACTTGAAAATAGGAACGACATTGTGCCTACCTTTTTAGGCCGATCCGGGCGGAACGGCGGAGAGGTAGGCAACCGCCGTCACCACCCGGATCTTATGGCCGATGATCAGTCGGCCGCTTTTCGGGTGCATCATACCGTGCGTGACAATGGCAAGCGATGCCAACCGCCTACACATCAAATATCGCGCCGCTGGGCCTTCGTCCGGTAGCAACTCCGGACGCCCGATTGTTTCATGTTATCAACCCGATTGCTGCATCACCATATCCGCTTTCACGCCATCGGCTTCTGCATACACTTCAGTAACGCGAAGGTGCCGGTGCCCCAGGATGATCCTGGCCACATCGATGCCATGTTCGCGGCGTAAGCGCGTGGCGGCGGTGTGGCGAAGCTGATGCGGATGCCAGTGGTGTTGCCGCCGCCATGCGGCAAGCTCCGTTTCCTTGCCGGGCAGCAGAAGATCGTCCGGCGGCGGAAATGCTGCATCGCACCCACGTTCGATGGCTTTGCGGTAAGCGTTTACGCAATAGGCATCGCCTGGGCATCGGCGGGGATTTCTTTTGACATTACTGCCTGGCACGTTGCCGCACGATAACGGCGTGGTCCGCTCCTCATGCAGGGTCTGCCGGCGGCGGGCCTCCGCGTCTTTGGGCGAGAAAATGAAAGCCTGCAGGTCGAGCTTGAGCAGTGGTTTCAAGATGGCTTGAGCTTTGGGGCCGATCCTGATTTCGCGGGCGATGCCATGGTGCAGGGTCTTATGTTGCGCGGGCCGGTAGACCCAAATGCTGCCGTTGGTGTCAATGTTGGCGGTTTGCATGGTGACCAATTCGCCCGGCCGCATGCCAGTGAGCAGTTGGAGTTGGATCATCGCCGCAATGGTGGGCGAGACGTGGTTGAGCGTGGCGTCGATGTAGGCATCCGGCACCGGCTTGACCGGCTCAGTTTCGCAGGCATCGCTGCGCCCGGCTTGCAGACCCCTGACTGCCAGCAAGGCGTGATAGACGTTCGCGCCGGTGTCGGTTGTGCCATTGCTGCCAACCAGCTTTTCATGCTCCACCGCCCAGCGGAACATGCTTTTGATGCGGCCGGCGTTCTTGTTGATGCTGGACCGGCACCACGGCTTCCAGTCGGCTGGCAAGCCGGCGGCTTTGGGATCAATCATTGCCACCATGACCGATTTCAGCTTCAACGGGCCAAACTGCGCTGCTGGTGTGGTGCCGTACAATTTCCGTAGCGGGCGTAGGGCTTGGCGGATATTTTTGACTTCACTGGTGGGGCTGCCGTCAAGGTGACGATAAAAGCATTCAACATGGCCGCGATACTGGTCAATCAGTTCGGCGATAGTCAGCAGCGGATCGGATGCAACGATCTGTTTGCCAGCAGCCATCCATTCTGCAATGCGGCGGCGATATTCGGCCTTGCTGGCGGGGGTGCCGTGCGGGCCAAGGATGATGTCCTTGCCGTTCAAGGTGATGATGGCATTGCCAGATTGCTTGTGCAACCGATACGACGGCACAGCGTTATCACGTAGTTTTGGCATGGCGGCGAGCCTCCAAAAGTGCCAAAAACGGAAGATTCCGTTTTTATTCGGCATTTTCGGCCGCTCTACCGCACGCGGGTAGGTATCCTAACTCAAGGATTCGGCGTGACTTACATCCACTGGGCGATACAGGACTCGAACCTGTGACCTCACGGGTGTGATCCGTGCGTTCTAGCCAACTGAACTAATCGCCCGCTTTTTGGTTTTCGGTCTCTTGGACCACAGGATGAATTCTAACCACATTTGCCTGTTCTGCAAGCCCTGTTGTCCAAGCTGGCCAGCCAGGGCAGAATCATTTGATATCACGATACTGCGCTTGCGCTGTGGGGGTGCTTGCGGTAGGCACCATTCCCGTTAGCGAGCTCGCGTGTAATCCCTGTGGTTCTAACCTTGGAGCTGGGCATGCAAGCCATTGCGAGCAATCTGGTTCTGCGCCTGTTTGGCAATGTTGACGACCCCCGCAAAGACAATCGCCGTCACCGCCTGAGCGACATCCTCACCATCGTGCTGCTGGCGGTGATTGCCGGCAATGACGACTATCCTTCCATCGTGGAGTACGCCCGCGACAAACAGG
>Ga0316217_10002221_pt1 | contig 23704 bp, 24 predicted proteins | sample 1anoAmetaG_FD_203633 | JGI IMG/M metagenome (GOLD analysis project Ga0316217, IMG submission 203633) | Freshwater microbial communities from Trout Bog Lake, Wisconsin, USA - 1anoA | ecosystem: Environmental > Aquatic > Freshwater > Lake > Hypolimnion/Profundal zone | place: USA: Wisconsin...
GCCGTGGTTTTCATTTTTCTCCTGTCGTATGATGCTTGGCTGGGCTTGTGGTTCACCGACGTGGCCGGCAAGCAACATCTCGGTGTGGGCGTGGGCACGCTGGTGCTGACTCTGAACGCCGTTTTCCTGGCCATGTACACCTTCGGCTGCCACTCGCTGCGGCATCTCGCGGGCGGCTACCTTGACTCCAAATCCAAAGCACCCACCTGCGGCAAGGCTTACAACTGCATCACCTGCCTGAACCAGCGGCACATGATGTGGGCGTGGATCAGCCTGTTCTGGGTCGGTTTCACCGATGTTTACATCCGCCTCTGCACGGCCGGCATCATCCAGGATTACCACTGGCACTTTTGAAAACAACCCGGCAAAACGACGAATGATTTTAGATTAACATGCCAAACAATATCGAAACTCACGAATACGACGTGCTGGTGATCGGCGCGGGCGGCGCGGGCTTGCGGGCGGCCATCGAGGCCTCGGCGGCCGGCGTCAAAGTCGGGCTGATCTGCAAATCGCTGCTGGGCAAAGCCCACACCGTCATGGCCGAAGGCGGCATGGCGGCGGCAATGGGCAACGTGGATGACCGCGACAACTGGCGCGTCCATTTCGCCGACACCATGCGCGGAGGACAGTACGTCAACAACTGGCGCATGGCGGAACTGCACGCCAAGGAAGCCCCGGCGCGGGTCCATGAACTCGAAGCTTGGGGCGCGGTATTCGACCGCACCCCGGATGGCAAGATTTTGCAACGCAATTTCGGCGGCCACCGCTATCCGCGCCTCGCTCACGTGGGCGACCGCACCGGGCTGGAATTAATTCGCACTTTGCAGGACCACGGCATTCATCAGGGCATGACGGTCCACATGGAGCAAACGGTGGTAGCGCTGTTGCAAGACGGCCCACGCGTCGTCGGCGCTCTGGGTTACGACCGCGAGCGCGGACGTTTCCGGGTGTTCAAGGCCAAGGCGGTGGTCCTGGCCACCGGCGGACTGGGCCGGGCGTATCGCATCACGAGCAATTCCTGGGAAGGCACGGGCGACGGCGTTTCACTGGCCTATCAAGCCGGCGCGGAACTGCTGGACATGGAGTTCATTCAATTTCATCCCACCGGCATGATCTGGCCGCCGAGCGTCATGGGCATTCTGGTGACCGAAGGCGTGCGCGGCGAAGGCGGCGTGTTGCGCAACAAGGACGGCAAGCGCTTCATGTACGATGATATACCGGACAATTACAAGTCCCAGACCTCAACCGATCCCGAGGAAGGCTGGCGCTACACCCAGGGCGACAAAAACGCCAAGCGCCCGCCGGAACTCTTGACGCGCGACCACGTGGCCCGCTGCATCAACCGCGAGGTCAAGGCCGGACGCGGCAGCCCGCACGGCGGCGTATTCTTGGACATTTCCTGGATCAAGGAAAAGATCCCGAATGCGGCGGAACACATCAAGAAAAAGCTGCCCTCGATGTATCACCAGTTCATCCAACTGGCGAATCTCGACATCACCAAGGAGCCGATGGAAATCGGCCCGACCACGCATTACGCCATGGGCGGCATCCGGGTGAACGGCGACACGCAGGCCACCAACCTGCCCGGCCTCTTTGCGGCGGGCGAGTGCGCGGCCGGACTCCACGGCGCAAACCGGCTCGGCGGCAACTCCCTTTCCGACCTGATTGTGTTTGGTCAGCGCGCCGGCGAATACGCCGCGAAGTTTGCCAAAGAAAACTCCGCTGGAAAAATCACCGACGAACAGGTTGCGGCAGCGCAGCGCGAGGCGCTGGAGCCATTCAACCGCGGCGCGCAAGCCGGCGCGGGCACGGAAGGGCCGTATCAGGTGCAGCACGACTTGCAGGTGATGATGCAGGATTTGGTGGGCATCGTGCGGCGCGAGGATGAAATCGTCCGCGCGCTTGACGGCCTCGTCAAGCTCAAGGCCCGCGCGGCGAAAGTGGCCGTCTATGGCCATTGCGAATACAACCCCGGCTGGCACACCGCGATTGACCTGAAACATCTGCTCACGATTTCCGAGGCCATCGCCATGGCGGCGCTGGACCGCAAGGAAAGCCGCGGCGGCCATTTCCGCGAGGATTTCCCGGACAAGGACCCGGCGTCCGCGAAATATAACGCCGTCATTTCCAAGCAGGCGGATGGCTCCATGAAACTGCGGCGCGAACCGATTCCGCCCATGCCCGATGCTCTGAAACAGGTTATTGAGGAGATGAAGTGAAGCGTTCAACGATTTAACGAATGAAAACAGTCACTTTCAAAATTTGGCGCACAGACGGCACCGGCGGCGGCAAATTCGTGGATTACACCACGGAAATCACCGAAGGCCTCGTCGTCCTTGATGTCATTCACAAAATCCAGGCGGAGCAGGCCAATGACTTGGCGGTGCGCTGGAATTGCAAGGCGGGCAAATGCGGCTCGTGCTCGGCGGAAGTCAATGGCATGCCCAAGCTCATGTGCATGACCCGCATGGACACGCTCGACATCAGCCAGCCCATCACCGTTGAACCGATGCGCGCCTTCCCCAGCATCCGGGACCTGGCCACGGATGTTTCCTGGAATTTCCGGGTCAAACAGAAGATCAAGAAATTCAAGCCGCGCGCGCCCGACGCCCCGGATGGCACTTGGCGCATGCAGCAGGAAGACGTGGACCGCGTGCAGGAATTCCGCAAGTGCATCGAGTGCTTTCTCTGCCAGGATGTCTGCCATGTGCTGCGCGACCATCACCTGCACGAAGAATTCATCGGCCCGCGCTTCCTCGTCTATACCGCCGCGCTGGAAATGCACCCGCTCGACACCGAGGATCGGCTGCCCGAACTCAAGCAGGCCCAGGGCATCGGCTTCTGCAACATCACGAAATGCTGCACCAAAGTCTGTCCCGAACACATCACCATCACTGACAACGCCATCATCCCGTTGAAAGAGCGCGTGGTGGATGAATTCTACGATCCCTTCGCCTGGCTCTGGAAGAAGCTCCGGCCCAAAGGCTGAACATTTTTCCCTTCCAGCCCACGGCCTGCGCCGTGGGTTTTTTTCTGCCTAATCCGCACTTTCGTTGGCGGAGATTTCTGCTAGGCTTTCGGCCACGAACAATTGAAATCACTCATCCAGACCCGCGACACGCGCCCGGTGCGTGTCTTTCTCATCGGCGTGGAACTCAAATCCCGCACGGCCGCGGACCTCAGTGAATCACTGGCCGAACTCGCCGAACTCGCCGCCACCGCGGGCGCCGAAATCGTTGGCCAAGGCGTGCAGAAGCTCGCCACGCCCGCGGCGGCCACCTTCATCGGTCCGGGCAAGGCGGAGGAATTCGCCGCGTCCTGCAAGGCCAGCGACGTGGACACGGTCATTTTTGACGACGAGCTCACGCCCGCGCAGACGCGCAATCTGGAGAAGATTTTCGGCTGCAGAATCATGGACCGCACGGCGCTGATCTTGGAAATCTTCGGCCAGCGCGCCCGCACGCGCGAAGGCAAGCTGCAGATCGAACATGCCCAGTTGGAGTATCTGTTGCCGCGCCTCACGCGCTACTGGTCGCACTTGTCGCGCCAGCGCGGTTCCACCGGGTCCATTGGCGGCGAAGGTGAATCGCAGCTCGAAGCGGACCGCCGCAAAATCCAGGAGCGGCTCGACAAGATCTCCAGCGAACTCGAGGTGGTGCGCCGCCAGCGCGAAACGCAGCGCGCGGGCCGCCAGCGCAGCCATTGGCCGCTGGCGTCCATCGTCGGGTACACAAATGCCGGCAAATCCACCCTGCTCAACCGGCTGACCGGCGCGAGCGTGCTGGCGGAGGACAAATTGTTCGCCACCCTCGATCCCACCACGCGCCGCCTGCGCCTGCCTACCAACCAGAATGTGCTGCTCACGGATACCGTGGGCTTCATCAAAAAACTGCCGCACGGCTTGGTGGAAGCCTTCAAGGCCACGCTCGAAGAAGTGGTGCAAGCGGACCTGCTGGTGCATGTCGTGGATATCAGCCATCCGCTGGCGGCGGAGCAGATTGACGCCGTGAACGACGTGCTGCTGGAAATCGGTGCGGCAGAAAAGCCGGTGCTAATGGTATTCAACAAGCTGGACCGGCTGGAGGGGGGGATTCCGCCGGTGATGCGCGACAAGTATCCCCATGCGGTGAGCATTTCCGCGAAAACGGGCGAGGGCGTTGAGCCGCTGCTGGCCGAAATTGGCACGCAGCTTAGGCCCATCCGGGAATTCTTGGATTTACGCGTGCCGCTGGCGGAGGCGGCCGTGATCGCGCGGCTGCACGCGGTGGGACAGGTGGTGGAAAGCCGTTACAGCGCCAAGAACGCGCGCTTCAAGGTGCGCGTTCCGCCCTATTTGCACCAGGAATTCGCGGCTTTCGTGGTGGAGGAGAAGTAAACTACTTCATCTGCGCCAGGATCTGGTCGGTGATGGCTTTGACAGCGGCTTCGGCGTCGGGGTCGAGGCCGATGGTGGGCTCGTCGGCTTTCGAGGATTGGCAGGTGACACCGGGACGCCAATCGCTGCTGTCGCAGAGTTCGCATTCTTTCATGCCGAAGCGGGGGTCCACGAAGCCGAGGCTTTGCTTGATGTTGAGGAGCTCCTTCATCTGCGGACCGGTGAACGTGTTGATCGGCTTGCCCAACTGACCGGCCACGACAATGGTGCGGCAGTAGGCTTCGATGATTTCCATGCGCCAGTAGGCCTCCTCGATGTTGTTGTGGCTCCAGGTCACCACGCCGTGATTGGCCATGAGAATGGTGTTGTACTGGTCGGTCAGTTCGGCCACCAGTTTGCCCATGTCCGCCGAGCCGGGCGTGCGATAGGGTGCCACGCCGACGGAGCAAAACACCTCATATTCCGGCAACATGCACGTCGGCGGCGCGATGTTGGCCACCGCGAACGCCGTGGCGTATGGCGGATGGCAATGGCAGGTGGCCACGGCCTGGGGCTGGCGCTTCATCATTTGCAAGTGCATCAAAATCTCGCTGGTGCGTTTCTTGGAGCCCAGAAGCTGGTTGCCTTCGAAGTCCACGAGGCACATGTCCTCCGGCTTGAGCGAACCTTTGCTGACCAGCGTGGGCGTGCAAATCGCGATGTCGTCACCAACGCGGATGGCCATGTTGCCGCCATTGCCATCCACATAGGCGCGCTTCCACAGGCGGTGGCCCATCTCGCAAATCTGCTCCTTCAGACTGCGCGCGTAGGGGGAACTGAAAAACGATTCCAGCTCCGCCTTCGGTGACTTGGAATTCAGTTTCTTCGGCGGGGGCGAGAGTTTTTCCCCGGTGACGAAGGCGGCATCTGGTTTGGCGACCGCTGGTTTGGCGCTGCCGTTCCCGCCGCCATCGGCTTCCAGCTCGCCCAAAAAATCACGCGCGGAGGGGGTGACGATGGCATCGTCGGGGATGTTCACGCCCTGACCGTTGCGGATCATTTCTTGAATGTCACGGACACTGATAACTCGGCTCATAAATTTTTGTTGTCGAAGCGGCGACTCGGCAGAGCACCGCAAATTAATCTCAGTCAGCGTCGGTCTGCCGACCCGCCGCTACAAAATCATCCCTTCCAGGGACTGTAAAACATCTCGTCCACGAGCGCGGCGTTAATGGCGTCGATTGGCGTCGGCTGGTCAAATGGTTGGGCGGCCTCGCGGCCTTCCTCGTACCCAATCACCTGGCCCACCCCGCCGCCGAGGTCGTCATACACGACCAGGCTCGGCTCCTGACCCATGCCGGGCTTGGCGTCGAGGCCAGCGGCATACTGCTCGCGGCTGAACGGGCTGACGACTAGGAAACGTCCGCCTTTCAGCGCTTCCGCGGTGCGGCTCAAGGTCACGCGACCGATGACGGTGCCAAGTTTCATCTTAAATCATATTCTCTTGCCCGGCTCGGATTCATCCACCACGCCAACCACCAGCCAGCGCACCGGACTTTTGTCCACCCCCACGGCTTTGCGCGCAGCCAGCCCATCCGACGAAATGATCACCTGCTGGTGCATGCCCGCGCCGTGCGAATCAATCGCCACAATCGGCGCGCCTTCCGCTCCACCGCGGCCGCCAATCGGCTGGCAGATCACCAAGCGCCAACCTTCCAGACTCGGATGTTTCCGGGTGGCGGTGAGGTTGCCTTCGACGCGGGCTAACAACATATGCGGTCAATAAATCCGCAAATTATCCACCATCACGCACCGCCGGATACGCGTGAATGTCTTGGGATTCGTGATGCCTTCGCCGGTGGGGGTGGCGATGGAATAGCTTAAATAGCCCTCGCCGCCGAGGCCGAGGCCGGTCGTGGACGCGCCGTTCTTCACAAACAGGGTGGTGTCCAGCGCGCGCGCCATGGCCGTCATGTGCTCCACGTCGTGCGAGTGAATGATGCTGGTGTGCTTGTAATTGTGCTCGGCTTCGAGCGAACGTTCGATGCCTTCCTCGACATTCTGAACGCGCACGATGGGCAGGAACGGCATCATTTGCTCCTCTTCAACAAAGGGATGTTTCGCGTCGGTCTCGCCGAACAACAACTGGGTGCCCGCGGGCAGGTTAATGCCGGCGGCCTGCGCCAGCACGGACGGATCTTTGCCGATAAAATCCCGGTTCACGCTGGCATGGGCGCAACCGCCCCCCTGCCCTTCCTTGAAGGTGAAGGCCGCCTTGGTGAGTTTTTCCAACTGCGCGGCAGTCAATTTCACCGCGCCGTTCTCGGACATCTTTTGCATCAGTTGGTCCGCGACCGGGTCGAGCACAAACACTTCCTTTTCACCGATGCACAGAAGATTGTTGTCGAAGGCCGCGCCTTCGATGATGGCTTTCGCCGCGCGGGTCGGGCAGCAGGTGTCGTCCACGAAGACCGGCGGGTTGCCCGGGCCGGCGCATATCGCGCGCTTGCCGGTTTGCATTGCCGCTTTCACCACCATCGGTCCGCCCGTGACCAGCAGCAGGCGGGTGAACTCGTGTTTGCACAGGGCGTCAAACGAATCCAGCGTCGGTTTCTCGATGATGCAGGCAATGTTCTCGATGCCAGTCTCGCGGAAAATCGCCTCGTTGTAAGCCCGCACGGCCACGGCGGCGCATTTCGCCGCGCTGGGATGCGCGTTGAACACCACGGAATTTCCGGCGGCGGTAATGTTGACAATGTTGCCGCTCAAGGTGGGGATGGAGTGCGTGCTGGGCGTGACGGCGCCAACCACACCGAAGGGCGTGAATTCTTCGAGCATGATGCCATGGTCGCCGCTGCGAGCGTCCGGACGCAGCCAGTCGACGCCCGGCACAAGCTTGATGATTTGCAACTTGGCGATTTTGTGGTCGAGCCGGCCGATCTTGGTTTCCTCAAATTCAAGCCGGCCCCACGACTCGGCGTTTCGCTCCGCCATCGCCTTGACGATTTCCTCAATCTTGCGGCGCGCGGCCACGCCCTTTTGCTTGAGCTGCAAAAACGCTTCCTGGGCGGCGGCGCAGGCTTCGTTTGCATCCTGAAACACGCCGAACTTGCCGCGCAACGCGACCGTGGCGGCGGAAGTCTTGCTGGCGCCGCCCGCAGATGATTTTGGCGCAGGCGCGGAGGGAGGCGGAGCTGGTTTGGCGGCAGCAGTCGCGGGGCCGCCCAGTTTGCCCAGCACTTCGGCCACCACGTCACGGATCAAAGTTTCGTTCACGGCATTCATAAAAATTCAACCACGAATAAACACTAATTAACATGGATCAGAGAACAATCCGTTCCCATTCCAATTGCGGGTTTTGAAACTTCAAAATCACGCCAACCCGGAGTTTCGTGATTCCTAGATGCGTGGTATTCGTGTCCATTCGTGGATTAACTTCTGGCGCTGAAGATCTGTTTCCCGAACACGTCCACGCTGTCCACAATGCCGATGATGACGGCATCCACGGGCGCCTCCTTCATGCCGCCGGCCAACCGCGCGCTGCTGCCTTGGCAAAACAAAACCAATTCGCCCTCGCCGGCGCCCAGACTGTCCACGGCCACAATGGTGTTGGCGCCCGGGCGAAATTTGCCTGGATCTTTTTCGTCCACGAGCTGCGGGCGTAACAAGAGAAGTTTGCGACCCGACAGGTTCGGATCTTTCTTGGTGGCGACCACCTGGCCTTCGACTTTGGCGAGGAACATATTCTTGCTTTTGTGGCGGCGTCTCAGCAGCGCGCCGCAATTATTTTCAAAGTAAGTTGGCGGCGCTCTGCCGAGACGCCGCTACGATTACTTCTTCTTGGGCAACACCGCTTCCACGTCGTTGTGCGGGCGGGCGATGACGTGGACGCTGACCAGTTCGCCCTTGATAGCTTTGATGGCCTGCGCGCCGGCATCGGTGGCGGCTTTGACGGCGGCGACATCGCCGGTGACACACGCCGTAACCAGCGCGTTGCCGACCTGCATCATGGGGCCCATGAGTTCGACGTTGGCGGCTTTGAGCATGGCGTCGGTGCCCTCGACGAGGGCCACGAGTCCGCGCGTTTCAATCATTCCAATGGCTTGAGGCATATATTTCTTAGTTTGTTATCAGTTGTTGTTAAAAAAAGCATTAACCACAGATGGACACGGATAAAAAAGGACACCGCCCACCACTTCTAGCCGCCTTCTCACGTCGGCGGCTGCGATGCTGAATCTGTGTCTATCTGCGTCCATCTGCGGTTAAATTCCCTGGTTTGCTGCGTTTTCGAGAAAACGCTTCGCTTCGCGGGCAACCACGAGTTCCTCGTTGGTGGGAATTACAAAGATTTTCACCAGCGAATCGGCGCTATGGATGACGGCCTCCGTGGCGCGCGTGGCGTGATTCTTCGCGGCGTCCATTTTGACGCCCAGATTCTCCAGATTGGCGCAGATGGCGGCGCGAATGCCCGCTTGGTTTTCACCGGTACCGGCGGTGAACACGATCGCGTCCGCGCCGTTCAATTGCAAAAAGTAGCTGCCGATCCAATGCCGCGCGCTCGCCACGAACACGTCCAGCGCCAGCCGGGCATTCGCATTGCCTTTGCCAGCGGCCTCGGTGATGTCGCGCATATCGTTGGATACGCCGCTGACCCCGAGCAGGCCGGCTTGTTTGGTGAGCTGTTTTTGCGCGTCCTCGACCGTAAGGCCGAGCGTTTTTACGGCATAGGGCAAGGCCTCGGCGTCGAGGTCGCCCACCCGGTTGTTCTGCGGCAAACCCGATTGCGGGCTCATGCCCATGCTGGTGCCAATGGATGCGCCGTTTAAAATGCCGGTGATGCTGGAGCTGCCGCCGAGGTGGCAGGAAATCACGCGCAACGGCGGGCCCGCGATTTTGGTTGCGCCACCATTGACGTAAAGCTGGCGCGCGCGCTCGGCCACGTCCGGGCGGCACAGCAATTCGGCCGAGCGCTCGGCAATGAATTTATGGCTCGCGCCGTGAAACCCCCAGCGCCGCACGCCAATTTGAAACCAGGCTTCCGGCACGGCGTAGCGTTGCGCAGCTTCCGGGGCAAACTGGTGAAACGCGGTTTCGAACAGCGCAATGAGCGGCACCTGCGGTACGCGCTCCGCGAATAATTTGATCCCGGTGATATAGGGCGGATTGTGCGCGGGCGCGAGGCCGTTGTAATCAGCCATGGCTTGCAGCACGCGTTCATCCAATTGCACGCAGCCGGTGACATTCCGGGCGATGACCGTCTTGAACCCGACGGCGCTCAACTCGCTTTCGCTGGCGATGGCTTTGGCCTGTTTCAATTCCGCCAGGCAATCCTCGATCGCCCGGGCATAATCGGTCACGCGCTCAAAGCCGCCCTTGTGCAACAGGCGTTCGGCGTGGTTCGCAAAGTCGAACAGCCGCCATTTGAGCGACGTGCTCCCGAGGTTGGCCACCAGAATCTTCATCGATTTCGGAGTGCGGATTTCGGAGCGCGGAATTTTCGGCGCGCGACCCAATCCGCACTCCGAAATCCGCCTTCCCCAATCATTCCAGCCATTTGCCCAGTCCGCTCAAACCGTCGTGCGGACGCGGAATCACCTGGACGCTGACGACCGAGCCGACTTGCGCGGCGGCGGCGGCCCCGGAGTCGGTCGCGGCTTTGACGGCGGCGACATCGCCCCGGAAAAAGACCGTGACGTATCCGCTGCCGACTTTTTCCCAGCCGGTGATGTGGACGTTTGCGGATTTGAGGGCGGCATCGGCGGCTTCCACCGCGGCGCAGAACCCTTTGCACTCAATCATTCCAACAGCTTCTTTTGACATAAATTTAATGGTGAGAGGTGGCTGGTTGCGGGCTCTATTTCTTGGGGCCATTGCCGATAAATGCTTCCAAGAGTTCCTCATGCGGCCGGGCGATGATGTGCGAGCTGACCAGCTCGCCGACCTTGGCGGCAGCCTTCGCACCGGCGTCCACGGCGGCTTTGATGCTGCCGACGTCGCCCCGGGCCAAAACGGTGATAAGTCCGCCGCCGATGGCCACGGTTTTGATCAAGGTGACGTTGGCGGCCTTGACCATGGCATCGCTGGCTTCCACGCTGCCAACGTAGCCCTTGGTTTCAATCATTCCTAATGCTTCGCTCATATTTCAATTTTGATGTTTGTTGGTTGATGTCAGTAAATCATTTCACCAGTTCCACGCTCGTGTCTGGCTGCAAATTGCACGCGTTGCCCTCGTCGGTGTCAATGTGGACTTCGAGTTTGAAACTCTTATCCACGCGGCACAGCATGCGATCCAGCGTGATGGCGCAGTCGCCGCCAATTTTCAGTTTCATGAAATCGCCGTGTTTCACCCGGTAATAATCCGCATCGGTCGGGCTGAGATGCACGTGCCGCAACGCGCGGATCACGCCGTCCTTCATCTCAAAAAATCCCGCCGGCCCCATCAGCATCGCTCCGGGCGTGCCCTTGATGTCGCCGGAGGCGCGCAGCGGAATGTCAAATCCGAGCGCGATGGAATCGGTGTAGGCCAATTCGACCTGATTCAAGTTCCGGCATGGGCCGAGAATTCGCAAGTTGGAAATCACCCGGCTGCGCGGCCCAATGAGAGTGACGGTTTCCTTGGCCGCAAACTGGCCTTCTTGGTACAACCATTTGTGAACGCCAAGCTGATGGCCCTTGCCAAAAAGCGCCTCCACGGCTTCAGGCGTGAGGTGACAATGCCGGGCGCTGATGTTGACGACCAGCGGATTCGGCCCACTTGCCGTCTGCGGCAGGGGCTTGCCGAGACGCGCATAGACCGCCTGCCGAACGAGATGTTCGACCACGGCGCGATGAGGTGCAGGTGCTGCAACAGCCATAATGTTTGAACGAATTTGACAGTTATTAGAACTAAGTCAACATTTTTGTTGCAAAATCTTCCAACATCTTCCAGATTGATACCAATATGACCGCAGAAGAGCGAAAACATCGCATTGAAGCATACCTTCAACGCGTTGAATTTGCGTCGCTGGAAGAATTATCCCTGCACGTCGAGGCGTCGGTTTCGACGGTGCGGCGGGATTTATCGATGCTCGAAGCAGCGGGGAATTTGCGTCGCACACACGGGGGTGCCCGGATTGTGACGCCAAAGTCGGATGAATTTGCCTTTTCCTCGCGCGACGAGCGACAGCTTGCGGAAAAGGAAAGCATCGGCAAGGCATGCGCCGAACTGATTGGCTCGCATCAGAGCGTGATCCTCGATGCCGGTACAACGGTATTTCATGTCGCGCGGTATCTGGAAGAAAAAGCACCGCAAATTGTGACCAACTCATTGCCGGTGGCCAATCTGTTTGCCTCGGCGAGCCGGGTGGAGGTAATTTTGGCCGGCGGCGTGATTTATCCCCGCTTGGGCGTGCTGGTGGGGCCGATGACGGTGGAAGCGTTTTCAAAAATGCGCGTGGACATGGCCATCATGAGCGCGGGCGGCATCACGCTCGAAGGTATCACCAATTCGCACGCGCTATTGATTGACATCCAGCGCGCGATGCTCAAGGCTGCCCAGAAGACCATTTTTTGCCTGGACCACACCAAGTTTGGGCGGCAATCGGTTTCGCTCTTGTGCGGATTGGATCTTGTGGACACGATTGTGACCGACAGCCTGGCGCCGCAGGTGCTGGTGGCAGGCTTGCGCGAGCGCGGGGTGGAGGTGGTGGTGGCGCCAGGGGTAGAGGGGAATGGATCTGATGTTTAAGCCACAGATGGGCACAGATGAAACACAAAAGCTCGGCTATTTAATCAACTTCGGCCGCGAGCGAATAGAATATGGACGCATGGTGTTTTGATTTGAATCTGTGTTTCATCTGTGCGCATCTGTGGCTAAAAAAATGAATTAACATGAATCTTGCTGAAAAAGTCCGGCAGGCCGGCGTGGTGGGCGCGGGCGGCGGCGGTTTTCCGACGCACGTCAAGCTCAACGCCAAGGCGGAAACCGTCATTGCCAACGGCGCGGAATGCGAACCGCTGTTGCACAAAGACGCGGTGATTATGGAGCGAAACGCCGACCAACTCGTCCGCGGCATGCAGCTCGCCATCGAAGCCGTGGGTGCCCGCGAAGGTGTCATTGGCGTCAAAGGCAAGAAGAAACATGCGGTCGAAGCCGTAACCGCCGCGAGCAAAGGCACGAATGTGCGGGTCCAATTGCTGGGCGATTATTATCCGGCGGGCGACGAATATGATCTGGTCTATAACGTCACAGGCAAATTGATCCCGCCCGGCGGCATTCCCATCGCCGTCGGCGTGGTGGTGAACAATGTCGAGACGTTCGTGAATATCGCGGCGGCTCACGATGGCCAGCCGCTCACGCACAAAATGCTCACGATTGCCGGTGCGGTCCGCTCCCCGGCGACCCTGCGCGTGCCCATTGGCATCTCGTTTCGGGAATGCATTGAATTTGCCGGCGGGTTGGCCACCGAGGATCCGGTGCTCGTCATCGGCGGATTGATGATGGGCACGCACACGGACAATCTGGACACGCCGGTCACGAAAACCTCCACCGGCGTGGTGGTCCTGCCGCGCACGCACCATGTCATCGAACGCAAACTCAAGCCGAACAGGGCTCAGGCGAAAATCGGCAAGTCTGCGTGCGACCAATGCCGCTATTGCACCGAATATTGTCCGCGCTTCCTCCTAGGCTACGCCGTGGAACCACATCAGGTCATGCGCACGCTGGCCTTCACCGGCACGGGCGCGGATTATTTCAGCCAGTGGGCGGCGATGTGCTGCTCATGCGGACTCTGCACGCTCTATGCCTGTCCGGAGGAGTTGTTTCCCAAGGAGGCCTGCGACGACGCCAAGGCCGTGATGCGCGCCAAGCAAATCAAATGGACCGGCCCGATGAATCCAAAAGTTCACGCCATGGCGGATGGCCGCCGCGTGCCCATCAAGACGCTGGCCAAGAAATTGCACGTGCTCGACTACGACCGGCCGGCCCCGTTGCTCGAAAAGGAAACCACCTCGAACCGCCTGGTAGTACCGCTCAAGCAAAGTGCCGGAACTCCGTGTCTGGCCAAAGTAAAGGCCGGCGACCGCGTCAGCGCCGGTCAAATCATCGGCGAACCGGCACCCAACGCGCTGGGCGCCATTTTGCACGCGCCGATTTCCGGCACCGTGCGCGAAGCAACCGACAAACATATCATTTTGGAGAAATAATTATATGGCAGAGAAATCCATTGGCCTCGTCGAACTATCCAGTATCGCCGCCGGTTTTCAGGTGGCGGACACGATGCTCAAGGCCGGCAACGTGCGGCTGATTCTTTCGCGCTCGATTTGCTCCGGCAAATACATGGTGCTCATCGGCGGCGAAACGGCCGGCGTCGAAGCCGCCGTCAATGCGGGCGTGGAAGTCGCGAACGGCTGTCTCATTGACAGCTTTGTCATCGCCAACGTACACCCGGATGTTTTTGTCGCGCTCGGCCGCACCCAGCCGGCGCAACCCGATGGCGCATTTGGCGTGCTGGAATCTTTTAACGTGGCCACCCTGATCCAGGCGTCCGACGCCGTGGCCAAATCCGCCGCCGTACAATTGTTGGAAATCCGGCTGGCCATGGCGCTGGGGGGGAAAGCGTTCTGCACTATGACGGGCGACGTGGCTTCCGTAAACGCCGCGATTGCTGTGGGCCGGCAGGTGCTCGCGGACGCTGGCGTGCTGGTCAACGCCGTGGTGCTCTCGCGTCCGCACCCGGATGTTTATCGCGAGATCGTGTAATCAAAAAACAAATTCACCGGAAAAGCGAGGCGGAATCCGCGTAGCACTTGGCCACGATTTCCATCGAGGGCCGGCGGCTGGGATTTTTTTCGAGGCACGACATAATACTGGCGACGGTGGTGCGAAGGACGCCGGGCCTAAGTTCCAACGGCGAAGGCGGGGTTACTTCGCGGATCCGTTGTTCGATCCTGGCCACATCCCCTTCAAAGGGGTAGCTTCCGGTCTGCGCGTAATAGGCCAGGACGCCAAATGCGAAAACATCGCTTTCACAACCGTGCGAATAGTCCCCCTCCCACTTTTCCGGCGCCATATACTTGGCCGTGCCGAGTCGGTCTTGGCGTTTGTCCTCCGCCAAAGGCGGCAAGGTGTCGCGAAAATAGGCGTGCGAAAAATCAATCAGCAGCGACTCCTGCGGAGATTCCGCAGGCACCAGCACATTCATGCTCTTCAAATCATTATGCACAATCGGGCGGCCGCACAAAATGCCCGCATGCAGATCCGCCATCGTCTCCGCAACGCAGAGCAGGATTTGATGCGTCCGCCGCGGGTCCTGCAAGGCCACGCCGGTCTTCACCAACTCATGCAGCGTCGGGCCCTCAATATAATCCAAAAACAGGCGATGCGACCCGGCCTCATAAGCCAGCATTCTTCGGATACGCGGGTGGGTTATGCCCTGCAAGATGGCGGCTTCATTGGAAATGAAAATCTCGTCCCAGAAATGTGCCGGCTCCTTCAACAGCGTCGGACGGGGAATGCGGGCAAACTCCACTTTGGCAAGTTTCGATACCCCCGCGTCCACCAGCAATGGCTCTTGTTTCTTGATGGCCGGTAATTTCATCGCCCGGGTATTGTCATCAATTTGCGCCATTCCAGTCAAAGCCGGATTCTGCGCCTGAACAAGCACCCCGGAGGCGGAGGCGGCCGGCAGTGGGTTGATTTCCGGAGCGCGGCTCTGTGAGCCGCAGCAACGCCCAAACGCCAAAGCGCTGCCGTGTCAACATAGCGCATCCTGGCTGGCGATATCGCTGCGGGTCGCAGCCCAGCGCTCCAAGGGCAAATGCATACACTGCCGGCGGCCGCAGGCATTTGCACGACTTCGAAGATTCGGATTTCGGATGTCACAATCATTTCTTCCCCAAAATCGTCAGCACGATGCCCACCAGGATGCCGATGACTGCCGGCAGTTTCTTCCAGCCGTTCAGTTCCTTGAAGAGCCACACGCCGCCGAGGAAAGCGACCAGGGTGTTCGCGCGGCGCAGACTCATCACCACGGCGACCAAAGCATCGGGATGCCGCAAGGCCCAAAAATAGGCGTAATCCGCCACGAGCAGCGACAGCGCGATGAACGGGATGCTCCAGCGCCAGGTGAATTCGTTGCTCGGCCAGAGCCGCAGTTTCCAGCCGAGCGTAAAGGGCGTGAACAGCAGGACCAGGTAAATGGAAAACCAGCATTGCACCGTGGGCACGGTGAAATGCAAGGAGCCAAGCAGATACTTGTCATAGAGAGCGCTGGCGGCGCCAAACAGGTTGCCAACGATGAGGGACCAAAACCATTTGTTGCGGTGAAAATGCACGCCCTCCTTCGCGCCGGCCAGCGACAAGCCCATGAACGAAGCCAGGGTCGTCAGTACCCCGACCGTTTCCAGCCACGTCGGCCGCTCACCCAAAAACACAATGGCACCGAACAACGTCAGCAGCGGACTGGTGGCACGAATGGGGGCGCCCAGCGAAAGCGGCAGGTGCTTGAGCGCATAATAGGTTCCGATCCACGAGCTGGCCACAATGGCGGATTTGAGGAGCAATTGCAGATGTTGGCGCCAGGTCAGCGCATCGGTGACCAATGAGGCCGGCAACCAGCCGGGACGAATGGCGTCCGCCGCCAGCAGTGCCAGCCAGACCAGCGCGCCGGTGAGGGTGCTGAAAAAGAAAACCGGCGTCACGGCATTGGCGCGCACCGAATGCTTGGTGCAGAGGTCGTAAATGCCGAGAACCAACGCGGACAACAATGTGGCTGCCACCCAATTCATCAAAGGGGCGCAGCATAAACGGTTGGCCGGGTTCTGGCGAACTATTACCGGTCAGCGCCAGACTTTGAATTCCAAAGCCCGAAATCCGAAAGCCAAAAGAAATCCGAGAGCCGAATTGGTCACTTTGGCGACTAACCGGACGGAACCATTTCGGCGGCGTATTTCCGCGTTGGGGCGGCAGCGGCCACCGTCAACGTGCCGGCACCGCTGTTGGCCAACGTGCTGCCAAGCACACTGATCACGTCGTTGGACTGCACCAGCGACTTGTTCAGTTTGAACACAAGGTTGCTGTTGATCGCCAGGTCATTGTTGAACGTCAGCGTGCCGACACTGGCGCCGCGCGGCAACAGGGTGCCATTCGCGGTGACGGTGCCGTTGACCGAACCATTGCCGGAGAGAGTCTGCGCCGCACCAAGGGTGTAGCCGCTGCTGACGGCCGAAACATCGAACACTGCCCCGGCGGCGACGGAAATGTCTCCGCTGTCGGCGATTGACCCGGAGGCTCCCAAGGCCAGCGTGCCGGCATTGATGCTGGTGTTGCCGGTGAAGGTGTTCGCGGCGGAAAGCATCAGCGTGCCGCTACCTTGCTTGGCCAAAGCTCCGGTTTCGAGAGTTCCTAGCGTCGGAGGGCTGGCGAAGGATACCGAGTTGGCCCCGGTGTCAATCGTGGCGGTGATGCCGTCATCCACTTGCAGGCGGCCGAAAAGATCGGTGGTGACGCCGGAACCCCATTGCAACGCCGAATTGCCGGTAAACTCAATCGTGCCGGTAGATCCCAGCGCCGTGCCGCCGGCCAACGCCACGGTGCCGTCATGAATTCTTGTGCCGCCGGTATAAGTGCTTCCGGCAGCCATGGTCAGGGTATTGCCACCGGTCACCGCCAAGCCGCCATCCGGCGAACCGGTACCTTGCAGGAAAGTGGAACTGCCGGTCAGATTGCCGCCGGAGGTGTTCACGGTGGCGCCGCCGATGTTCACATAGATAAGAAAGCCGCTGCTGATGCTGGCGCTTCCACTCGACTCCAAAGTGCCATTGTCCAAGACAAATCCCGGATTTGCATGGCTGCCGCTATTTTGCTTGGAAATCGCGATGCTGTTAAAAATCAGCGTGCCACCGTTGGTGATAGACAAGGCCGTGTTGATATTGTTGGCGTTATTCCACTGATTAATGGCGACCGTCTGAATGGTGGTTTGACCATTCGTCAGAACCAAGGTGCCATTGTCAAGGGTTACAGAGTTGAAACTGTTGGCGTTTCCAGCCAGGAGCACGGCGCCTTGCTGCGTGCCTGGGCCCGATTTGGGATTGGTGCCGATCGTCAGGGCATAGGCCGATCCTGCTATGTTGCTGCTCACGGTCAGCGTCTCACCACTGGTTTGACTCGGCACCCAGGTCTGACTCGCGCTGAGCGCGACGGGTGTTCCCAGCAAACAATTGACGGTAGAGGACGAAATAATGATGCCGCTGGAACCATTCGTGAGGGGGCCGGTCCCAGTAATGCCGATGTCCGTCTCAAAGCACCCGACGCACTGATGCCGCCCCACGCCACGGGATTGGTCAGGATCAGGCCCGCCCCCAAGGAGGTGCTTGCCCAAGTGGCCACATCAGCGGAACCCGGTGAGCCATTGGCGCCGCCGCCGCCGCTCCAGACACCGGCGGTGCTTCCGGTGAGATCGGTCCCGGAGGCCTGCTTGGTGGCGCTCGCCGCCTGCACGCCGGTGGCAACGATGAGTAACAATAGTCCCATCGCGCTCGTGATCCTAAATGTTGACTGTTTCATACGGTTGATTTCTGAGTCGGAGTCATGTGTAATGTTTGTTGTTGGTTTATGAGAACCTCCAGCGAACTGGTCAGAAACTGTAATTTGATCGGTTGAATGTCGGCTGGTAGTTATGCGGTTTAGATTTCCGGCGCGGACATGGCTGACCGCGCCGGAAACCCTTCACCCTCCCCAAGTCCTAGGGTAAATCTTCAGGCAGGCACCGGGTGCGCTCTAATCAATGTTGAGCGCCCAGTCCAGCCGCCGCAACTGCACGCGAATTTTGCGGCGCTCGTAACGGTGTTCCAAAATCCTGGCGGCTTGCGAACGAACCCCGCCGACACGAAAGCCGGAAGGATTGGTGTTTTGATTGGCGGACTTGGCATTGATCTGTGTTTTCATATTGTTAACTTGTCGTTGCGGGGTTGCAACGCGGGCGATGGAGAAGATCCACCGCCCGCGCCGCCTCTCCTTTGGTTTGAAATCCGGGCTGGAGATTACGTCTTATCTTTTGCTGGTTTGGTTGTTTCGTTTTCCCCAAAGGCCGCCAAAGTGCAGGCCGGCTGATGATCCGGCGGGTGGCGGTCTTTGCGGGGTTGGCGCCTCCCAAGGAAGGGTCGGAAAAGTCAGAAATTGTTTGTGAAATGGCGGATGCCAGCGCGGCGGGGTCCGCAGCTAGCAGGCAATTGAAATCGCCGCGGATTTCGCAGCTCGGCAACCCCCAGCTTTTTTGCCGGAAATCAAACCGGCAAAGCAGCAGCAAACGATTCAGTCCCGCTGGAATAGCGAGCGTCTGGCCACGAACTTGATTTTGCTGGACGGACATATTGAACGCTTATTTTTCATAGTGCAGTTCCAGTTGTCCGGTCAGCCGCTGGTTGATATTTTGTTGGTGTGGTTCAGCTTATTCCGTGCGCTGTTCGGTCTTGTCCAAGCGCACGCGCTCGGTCTTCTCAATTTGAATCACCCGCGAATCATGCACCACGATTTCCACCACGCCATAACGCAGTGATTTGACTTGCTGGACGACTAGTTCCAGCCACTTCAAATCACCCGATTCGCCAACCTGCGTTTTATGTTGAATCTGGCTCATAGTTAATAACGATTCATATTGTCGTGTTTATATGCAAAAAAAATCAAAAACTCAACAGCCTCAATAGCAACTCGCTCTTGAGTCTCGCCATACCAGCTTCATAAACGATATAGCGAGTCGTATATTCCGGCAAAGTGCAAAGAATGTCAAGGGCAATTCAAAATGTTTTCTTGCGGGCAAAAGCGCCGGTGAACTCGCGGCACTCCAAACGCTTCGCCCTCACGCGGGTCGTCCACCTGCTCGCCAGTGTCTTGGAATACGCCAGCCCTCAATGCCCTCAAACCTTGCGGTTCCAAGGCAGCTTGGCCAGCAGCAGTCCCATGCCGCAAAAATCCGTGACGCCGGCAAAAACCAGGCCCGCACCGACGAATGCAGCCAGACCATAAAATCCGCGATGGACAAACCAGCCTAGCACCACGCCGGTCAATACCAGCGAGCCCGCGACGATCCGGACCTGCCGTTCGAGACTGATGACTTTGCTCTGGCCGTGCGTCACGGGCAGGTTGGCAGCAATCCACGCCAGCGTGCCGCCAGCAATCACCACCGGCTGGGTGAAACCCTCCCGGACAAGCTTTTCGGCCGCCTTCGTGGCGCGCTGGCCGCTGCGACAGAGCAGATACACCGCCTGGTCTTTCGGAACTGACACTGCGCCCAACCGCAACTCATCCAGCGGCACGTTTCGCGCCTGCGGCACATGCACCTCGGCGAATTCCACCGGCGTTCGCACGTCCAGCAGCGGCAGGTCCGGCTGGGCGGCCAGCAAGTTTTGCAATTCAATGGGCGAAATGGTTCGCATGATTTTCAATTCCGCTTCAGCGAGCGCAACGCCCTGACCAGCGCATCAATTTCCTCGCGCGTGTTGTAAAACGCCAGCGACGGACGGACGCTGCTCTCCAATCCGAAATGCCGGATGGCTGGCTGGGCGCAGTGATGGCCGGCCCGAACGGCGATGCCATGCTTATCCAAATGCCGCGCGATGCTTTCATTCGGCACACCGGGAATGACAAAGGACAAAACGCTGGCCTTGTTCGCCGCCGTGCCGATGGGCCGCAGTCCGGGGATGGCAGCCAGCGCCTGCGTGCCATATTCCAGCAACGCATGTTCGTACGCGGCCAGCGCCGGGATGCCCACCTTGAACATATAATCAATCGCCGCGCCCAGACCGACCACGCCCGCAATGTCCGGCGTGCCGGCCTCGAATTTCTCCGGCGCGTACTGGTACGTGGTTTGCTCAAACCGGACCTCCTTGATCATGTGTCCCCCGCCCTGCCACGGCGGCATGGCTTCGAGCAGCGGCGCCTTGCCGTAGAGCGCGCCAATGCCGGTCGGCGCAAAAATCTTGTGCCCCGAAAAAACGTAGAAATCCGCATCCAGGACGGTGACGTTCACGGGCAGATGCGGCGTGGATTGCGCCCCGTCCACCAACACCGGCACACCGCGCGCGTGGGCGAGCGCAATGATCTGCTCAACCGGATTGATGGTGCCGAGGGAGTTGGACACGTGAGCAACTGAAACAAACCTGGTCTTGGAACCGAGGAGTTTCGCGTATTCCTCCAGGATCAATTCCCCGCGGTCATTGATGGGAATGACGCGCAGCGTGGCCCCGACTTGTTCGGCGAGCAACTGCCAGGGCACAATGTTGGCGTGATGCTCCAGTTCGCTGACGATGATTTCATCGCCCGCGCCGATGTGCTTGCGACCGTAGCTTTGGGCGACCAGGTTGATGGCCTCGGTGGTGCCGCGAACAAAAACAATCTCCTTGGCGTCCGCCGCGCCGAGGAATTTACGGACCTTCTCGCGGCCCGCTTCAAATAGCTCAGTCGAGCGACTGGCCAGGGTATGCGCGGCGCGGTGAATGTTGGAATTATCGCGGCTATAAAATTGCGCGGTCGCGTCAATCACGGACTGCGGCTTGTGCGTGGTGGCCGCGTTGTCCAGCCACACGAGCGGTTTGCCATTGACGAATTGGTGCAGCGCGGGAAAATCGCGGCGCACGCCTTCAATGTCAAATTGGGGCACCGGCGCGGTGCCGTGGGGATACGGCTGGCAGGCCGTCGGCGATTTGCCCGAGGGCTGACCGCCGTGAAGAAAGTAGTATTCCGGCGCAGCCAGGGTTTCCGCGCCGGCAAGGCCAAGGAGCGGATTCGTGTTCGCAGTCTTGGTTTCTGGACGGTTTCCCTGCGGACGGTAGTTGCCATTGCAGCGCGGTTCGCCAAACGCATACGTCTCGCCGGAATCCGGCGCGTGTCCGCCCGACGGCGTTTTTTCCGGTTCGGATAATTTCGGCGCAGCGGGCTGCGCGCTTGGGTGTACCGGCGGCACGGCGGAACTCGCGTCCGTCGCGGCCAACCCGGGCAGCTTTGCCGGCTCGGCAATTTCCGACGGCAAGTTCGGCGGCGCGGCGGGACGCGCGCTGCTTCTCAAGCCGGAAAACGTCTCCGCCACCAGCTTGGCCACCAGATCGCTGTGCGGCACTTCGCCCGCCCGCGGCTCGGCCACGACCGCAGCCGCCTCATTATTTGGCGCTGTAGTCATAGTAATTATTTACCACGACATCGTCCAAGCGGGCGATGGCGTCGGTGGTCAGCACGCTGGCGGAGAAATAACGGGTGACCAGATGCGACGCGATGGAATTTTCGTTGGTGCCCATATAGCGAACCGACAGGCCGGGTTCCACTTCGCCGGTGACGCCGGTCTTTTGCAAACCAACCACGCCCTGCTCCGCTTCGCCGACGCGCAACAGCAAGATGCTGGTGGAATGATTCTTCACTTCGAGCTTATTGCTCGGAATTAACGGCACGCCGCGCCAGGTGAGGAACGGCGTTCCGAAGAGTTGCACGGTCGGCGGCGGCACGCCCCGGCGGGTGCATTCGCGGCCAAACGCGCTGATGGCTCTGGGCGGCGCGAGGAAAAATGCGGGCTTCTTCCATACCAGCGTCAGCAACTCATCCAGGTCGTCCGGCGTGGGCGAGCCTTTGCGCGTTTTGATGGTCTGCGAGGCGTCCACTTCCTTGAGCAGGCCAAAGTCGGGATTATTGATGAGTTCCCATTCCTCCTTTTCCTTGACCGCCTCGACGGTCAAGCGAATCTGTTCGCGGAGCTGGTCAATCTTGTTGCTGTAAAGATCGGTCACCCGCGTGTGCGTGCGCAGCACAGTCTGAATCGTGCTCAAGTGATACTCGCGCGGATCCCGGTCGTAATCCACGAACGTCGTGGGCAGTTTTGGCTCGCCGCTTTCCACGGTGAGCAAATCCACCTTGCCCTCGCCGAACTCGTTCGCGGGCTGGCCCTTCGCGGCCTTGGCCACGCGGTTGACGCGGTACACGCCGCCATCCACATCCACCCACGGCAACAGCTTGCGCAGCCAGCGCGGGGTGATCTCGGTGAATTGCGGGACGGTGACGGTGGCGGTGGCGAGGTTGCGCGCGGCGGCGGCGCTCAAGCTCAAGTTGATTTCGTTTTCTTTGCTCATGGTTGTTCTTGGTTGCGGTTATTAAATGGGATCAACGCGGACTATGCGTGGAGTGAACAGGCCAAAAACCAATAGGAAGACGGGGCGACAGGATGTTCCCCGTCAGCGCCGGCATCCGGACATAGCTCGACATGCATTCACCTTCATTTTCACGGGAGCTTCCAGTGGGCTGGTCAGCGCCGTGAGAGTTAATCTTTCAGAGGTGGCGTGGTCGCCTGCTTAAAACTATGAAATTGCCAGCGACGAATGTCAACTCCTTTAGTTCAAATTTAGTTCAAATCACCCAATCCAGCGGGACCTCCTTTTGCCGGTCGGCCTTGGAGCGAATAACCAGTTGCTTCTCCTCATAAACCACCAATGAATCCGGCGGGATACTGTGCATCAGAAATACATTTGCGCCGATGGTGGAGTTCGCCCCGATGACGGTTTCACCGCCGAGAATCGTGGAATTCGGATAAATCGTCACGTTGTCCTCCACGTTCGGATGGCGCTTGCCCCCCTTGACAATCTGACCCGCCTCGTCTTTCGCAAAACTCCGCGCGCCCAAAGTGACCCCATGATAGAGCTTCACGCGGCTGCCGATCTTGCAGGTCTCGCCAATGACCACGCCCGTGCCATGATCAATGAAAAAATGCGAGCCGATTTTCGCGCCCGGATGAATGTCAATGCCCGTGCGGCTGTGCGCCCATTCGGTCATCATGCGCGGGATGATCGGCGCGCCGGCCACATACAAGACGTGCGCCAGCCGCTGGATGGTGATGGCCTCAATGAAGGGATACGACAAAATGATCTCCTCGCTGTACAGCGCGGCCGGATCGCCTTCATAGGCCGCCTCAATGTCCGTGCGCAGTAATTCGCGCACCTGGCCGAGCGAATGAAAAAATTGCCGGAGAATGGGCGGCGTGCGCCCGGTCGGCTTTTTCGGGTCGCCGATGCGGACACTCTTGCGCACTTGGTCCTCGAGGGGAATGCCGACGGCGGAGATCCGCTCGCGGGTCAGTTCCGCCAGCGTGCCGTGGTGGACCGGGTCATCATCGTGGAAGCCGGGAAACAACAACTGCAACAAACCCTCGCAAATCTGCCCGACCGCGCGCGTCGAGGGCAGATTGTGCGCGTCGCGGTGGTTCAAGCCGCCAACCGCCCCGTAAGACGCGAGCAGTTCCGGGACAAACTGATCATAGAATTTGTCCTCGAATCCGGGGCGCGCGGATAGGAGCACCCCGGAATCATCCCCGGAGTCGTGCGACGAAGCGCAGTTGA
>Ga0316217_10002222_pt1 | contig 23700 bp, 11 predicted proteins | sample 1anoAmetaG_FD_203633 | JGI IMG/M metagenome (GOLD analysis project Ga0316217, IMG submission 203633) | Freshwater microbial communities from Trout Bog Lake, Wisconsin, USA - 1anoA | ecosystem: Environmental > Aquatic > Freshwater > Lake > Hypolimnion/Profundal zone | place: USA: Wisconsin...
AAGCCTAGCCTTGAGGTATAAACGTTTTGGCGGAACGCATATTTTTTGTATCTATTTTTACATTCTAGATATTAACGAAAATTTGAAGCAAGAGAATAACTTATAGTTGAGTTTAATTGAAAAGTAATAAATACCAATATTTCAACATTAGGAGAATAGGAATAGGATCATTTATCGAGCTGTAATAGCTAGGATTTCGCTAGTAAACCAAGCGCTCCCCCTTGGAAAAACCTAGCTAGCCGTAGAGACGTCCTGAATTCCATGCTGGCCCGTTTGATCTTATCTTTACTAGAGTGCCAGAATCTGTCGGAATCATAAATATCTTATTCAATAGTATTCTCACCCAGCTCAGTCAACCCCACAATGATCTATCCAAGAATGCTTTATTATTGGAATAGAATAGTTGAACTAGCCGGACTCTATTTATTTTTACATATTTTTATATCAAGATGTCATAGTCATAAAGTAAAGTACATTCCAGTCCAGAAGTATCTCCTTCACAAAAATCCATATCTTCTTCTCTCCTTCTCTCCTCATATCCAAATTTATACGCCTTCCTCATCCATTTGCTTACCTTTCCTTGGCTCATACCAACCTTGTATCTGTACGCACTCGAGATGTGCTTGACCAACTTTGGGAATGATCTCATGCCCTTGGTGTTCGGCTGGTGCTTTAGATATCATGAATGGATTGAAATAGGGTTAGTAAATTTATAATTTTATACTCCACTTTATTAATTATTTATTTTCGCTTCAATTTATGTAATAGCTGCCTTCTTTCTCTAAGTTAGAAGAATTCGGATTACTAATAAATGTTTAAGGACGATAGCAATCATTTGACAGGACTGAAGCTCATTGATAAAATAAAGTAATTCATATTTTACTCCATCTGAGATGAGCTGGACTTGATTCTTCTAAAAATTTCTTATTTCACCTTCAAATCAAGTAAGATGGTGTTTTGGAGATAATATCTAGCTCTTAACAGCACTTTTCTGAGTCGCTTCTCGCGATAGGCCTACCCTTATATGCGAAAGTTTTATTACGTATTAGGTTGGTTGGAAGTAGCATAGATATGATAAAGCAAAAAAAAATAATCTACTCCAATCGCTTATCTTTTCTAGAGCAGTCCAGAGCTTACCAAAAAAACTATAGTTTCTAGCTATGTAACTCTTATCGTTTCAGTTTCGCGGATAATCAAAAAAATGGTACTGAAATGGCAATTAAAATGACCTTCTAAGAGATCAGAGGGGAGCGAGTGTAGAATTTGCTGTTTTAGCCATAAATAAAGATTAATAATAATTTCTTCGATTAATCCCCAATATTCGACTACAAACTATAATCGCTTATATTTAAAAGTTAGAGAAAAATGAATCCTTTTTAAGAACAAAGCAGCTAGACTGCAGGCTAGCATCCCATCCCCAACAGGCCATATTTCTGTACTGTTGATTCTATCGCTATGGAAGGCTTAAGCTTCTTAATTTGTACAATGATGGAAAGAGAAAATAAGCTGCTGAGGGAGGTTCAACATTTGCGAGCCTAAATTTAGAGGATCAACTCCAACGTCCAGGAAACAGTCTCGCAAATGATCAGGGAAAAGCTGAGTGAGGAGTTTGAAAATATAAAATTGATCTAAATGCCACAGCAAAGCCGCCGCTCCAAGAAGGCATGTGTGGCCGAGGGATGCAGCAAAACATTTAGTTCTCTAATCTATCTACGCCACCATCAAAGAAGCAGGCACACCAAGCCCGAATGATTGCTATTAGTATTAGATTTTATTTATACCCGTAGCGAACTATTATTACAGTCTATGCTACTTGCAGTCCTAAGTATTTCAGGCCTGGTCCTAAAAATCAAAAAGCCAGAATTTGATCTTCGTCCACTACCTTACTGAACATTCAGTCAGTCAAGCTAAAATGAATTTTTGCCGAAGATGACCCTCTTCAGTCTATAGCTATGAATCATTCCCAACCTCTCGCCAAAAATAATGATGATTGTACTCAATTTGTTGCTGTCTGCAAACTGGCCAAGGACCATTAGAATAAAAAAGAACTTTTATACAGGGTGAGTAAAAAAACATTGGCAGGCTTAATTATTTCATACTAGAACTCTTCTTAAGACCAAATTGTGTCTTTGTGTAGAAAAACGCGAAAAATAATTTTACTAACCCCATGAAAAATATTTATTTTTGAGATTAACCAACAAATCTTAAATCGCTAAGAATCGAGATATTACTCTAAAATATTACTCATAAATTGCCAGAGTAAAGCCACTTGAACAGAAATAAAAGGAAAATTTATTAATAATAGAATTTTTAAGCAATCTATTATTAATCTTGGAAAAGGAGTCACCAGAGCTCGAAATTTATATGAAAAACTTATCTTCTGAACCAAATCAAGCATGTCGTCAGTTCCTACAAAATAACAAACAAGCAATAGTCAAATTTGTGACCCTATGAGTGGTATTCTCTACTTTTTTAGACTTTCTGAGTAAAAATTCAATCCAAAGTATAGGAAAGTAGAAAATACCCAGGCAAGAAGTTGTTATCAAGCCCTAAAACTACACCTGAACCTAATATAAAGATTTTTTCCCCTAAGATGTTTAAATTTTGTTATTGAATGATTAATAAAAGTTGACTATGCTATGAAAAGCTGGATTTGAACACTTTGACCGAAACATGAAATCTAATAAAAACAAACAAGCCTATCTTCAGCATGAAGCTTTCTAGCTAATATTAAATATCTTGACATTCCTCCTACAAAAGTGGCGAAATGGTCAATTAATCTCTTAGCTTTGGTAGTATTATCTTTCAATGACCCATAAATAAATCTTTTCTAAACCTCCAATACTTTTTTCAGACTCATATTTACTAATTACATGAATCTACTTTAGTTCTAATATCATGATAATCTATCTTAGTTAAGGCTTATGATAGCTCTGAAAGTTATGAGAAGCCCAAACTTCATTGAAATGATTAGATTAGATTCGATTGATAGTTGTTTCTGTCTTCCATTCTTGATTTTGTCTAGCACTATTTCATAGGTTTACTTGCTTTCTCTTCAAAAGGGCCATAAATAAGTTATTTCATTTACCTTCGCTACAATATTAACCTAAATCTAGATTGGTTCATTATTTTAAGAATCATTCTAACCAAGAATGAATCTTGCGTTGCTTCTGTTGCTATTCTTTCTCTTTATTATCAGCTATTGCTGCCAACGCTTAAAGTTTAAACCTATCTTCCCATATTTAACACATTCTTATTTTCAGGCTGACATCTTTTGCTTAATTACCAAATCTGTTCTAATTTGTCAGCTAATTTATCTACCCTTTAATATTAATTTAAACTGATAAATTTGTCTAATTTAATGAATAGCTAGCTGTCAATTCAATTTTTGATCGCAAGAATAACCCCGCCATATTTAAGCTTATGATTAGGCTGCTTTCAAATCGATGAATGCTTTGGATTTGGAATTCATTGCTTAAATATGTTGCATGAAGTTGTAAATTGATCTACAGCTTTAATTAATCTTATCAAGAGGGGCATCACCCTAGATAATTATGGCATTCTAGGTGCGGTCCGATTCTGAGGATCGCTGGAGGCTACAATTAAATGAATCTCCTCTGGTACCCTATCAATAAATCCTCATGACAAGTAATCTCCAACTATGTAGAAACATAAGCTATCCAATACTATTTTTACTCAGCACAAAACAACCTACTTCCAAATATGACCAATAGAGGTAGAATTCGGCATCAACGCCTAAGAAAAGGTTTGATCCATTAATTGACCGTAAATCTCATAGATGCGAGAAATACTGATCAATGAGTCCATCAAAAAGTATCGAATACCGTAAAAAGGGAGTTGAATACTTGCGTAACAATTTCGGTAATCTTAGATAGCCTAAACAGCACATATATAATTTATTTACTCTAGTGATCAAAAAATCAGTAAAAAATTAAAAATAGCCCAATTCTGAAGGTAAAATTTTCAGAATTCATCATCCATGATATGAATTTCACGAATCTGATGCAAACTGCAAAAATTATTCTAAAGAATATCTCGTCAAACTTTCAAAGGATTATTACTGCATTTTTGATATTTTTAAATTCAATTAAAATTTGAACCAGTAGTTGAAAAATGAAACCTTTATGAAAAGTTATCAAAGCTAAGGACTGTTCTAAGCATAGTGTTCAACTTATGTAGTTATATAAGGAATATATTTTTTATTCGTTGCTTAAAAGCAATGGTTTGACGCAAAATACCATCAAAATACCAAGATTTTTGAGGCTTTTAGGGGGCTGTTGAGTCATTTGCGTCTTTATTGGCTTATAAAGGGATCTTATGCCCGAATCTACTGCAGGTCCCTATTTTTTATACTGTCGACTATAACTTGAACGCAATACCAAATTCCTGAACCGTTTTTGGTCAACGAAATTTCGATAAGAATAGGAATCGAGTTCTATTTTTATTTTTCGTGCAGCTTCTCCAGCTTGCCCAACTTCAGCATTTTGGGAGTGGTTTCCAATAAGCTCGGCAGAAACATAGGTTTGAAGCTTTCTGTTTAGTTCTACAGAGTTTTTTCCTTTTTATTTGGCAAGAAGTTCTGGATCAATCTATTTAAATCTGAACTAAACAAATGTAAATTATTAGAAACATGGTCGGAATTGAGAAAATTGGTAAGGAAACAGGCTATTCCATTCAAAAAATGCATTTATTGATCGGAGCAGTCGTATTATTCTTATAATTAATTTGAAAATAAGGATGTTCCCCATAGGAAACCATCACGAATACATCTACCCTTTTTCGCCCTCGACCCTTCATTCTACCATGAATCTACCTCAAATGTAAGAAGCCAGTTAGCAAATTAAAAACAGTCTAAAATACCAGGAATAGATGAAAGCCTAAATCGCAGTAATAAACAAAAAACTATCCAAACTGCACCAGCATGTAGCCGAAGTTATTTCCTCAACGATGAGGGAAGAGTCCGCTAAACTATTCGAGAAGTTAAGAGAGGCCCAGAATCCTAGTAATCGGCTCAAAAAAGATAAAACCTGTCCTGTAAGCAACTGCAAAAGGAGATACAGTTCACGAATCGCCCTCAGAGCCCACCTGAGAAGAAAACACACTAAAAAATAAATTGAATAGCTCTCGTTTTAGAATTGATAATTCTCAGGCAATATGATTTAAAATTATATAAATAAGTTAAACAGGTCTCACAGGTTTAGCAAACTATAAACCCGACAGACAACGCACTATAGCTGGGTATTTTCAAATTTAAGTCAAGATTGAGGCGAGTCAAATGTTACTGCTTTTGGATCACCATAAAAAGCATGGGCAGGTAGCTTACTATCAATGCAGCAATTCTTTTTGGACTACAAAATCATCAACTCTTGTCTCATTGTGCTTTCTTTGGCCGGTTTGCAGCCAATAGGTATAAAATTATATATTTTATAAGAGCAAACTTGACTTCGCTCAATATAAATCGTAGATTTGAGTCAGAATTAATTCAAACAAGATTCTACTAACTTTTTCGCAAACACCCATCTCAACCTTTAAATCATGAGTTAAAAGTAGTGGAAACATCATCCGAACTTCATTCGAATTCAACAGTCTCGACTGTTAAACCTAATTCTTTATCCCAAGCTATTCGGAAACAAGCCCTAAACCCTCACTCAAGGAGTCTCTTAGATCGTTCAAAATATAGTCAAAATAGGAAAGTTTTTTTAGGTTGCCATCTATTTTAGCTAAACTTTGCTGTGGGGCGAGATTGCCAACCATCAAAAGTAATTGACTTCTCTTCAACAGTCAGATAAGAGCTAGATTAACAAATAACATAGTAAGCCTTCTGAGGTCAAATAGTCTGAAGGCTTAATAGTCATTCTTCGAATAGCTGGGTCTGATTTAATGCGTTCAGAACAAGTGATTCTTGCCATCTTATTCATTATTACATTATTGTAAAAGATACAGCAAGCAGGTCGAAATGAAGCTTTTGGAATGCCAAACCCTTTTGAAATGATGTTATTAGTGCAAATTTTTTAAAACTTGGTTTTTCCCGAATTTATCTAAACGTTTTTACAACAACAAATACTGCGATAATACCTGCAGCGATTGGACAACTTGGAAGTTTTGATGCTCCTTCGCTCATGCAGTTTGCTTGATTTGCTGCCCTCCTCCTTTCTATCGTATTTGCCAAAAATTACAAATAATATCCATACTCAACCCAAGACGGGAAGCCTTCACCTAGTCAACAACAGAGATTATACAGCGATATAAACACTACAAAAGTGTCTACAATAAATTTTTATAGGTCAATAGCGTAACAATGAGATGAGTATGTCTAAAATAGTAAAAAGCATTGAACAGATTTCACCCCCAACAAAGGAATATTTTGTGTTTCTAAAGCTGTTCCGTAAAGATGGTTCAAGTTTAACTTCAAAGCTTACAAAAGTTGAAGCCATACTCAAAAAATTGAGGGAATAACTGATCTAGCCATGATTTGTATTCTTAAAAAATAGCTACTTAGATTTTAAAGGCATTTGAAATATTTGGGTTATCAAAGTGCTATCAAAATCATCTGGTTTAACGGTTATCGTCTAAATGAAAAATCAAAAAAATATTCGATAAAATTTACTTGAACCCCATAAACTTAAAAATGATATTGAATCAGCGATTTCATATTAGCAAAAGATTTAGACTAATTAACTTTTTAGATAAGATAATGTGACCAGCTTCAGCATTTGGATTATTTTTGGCTTTTTCGAAGTATCTCATTTCTGAGTTATTATCTTTTAGCTAAGTCGGAACAATATGCCAAAAGTTTCTTTTTGCTCGTATATGGACTGTTTAGGAAAAAAATTGATTCTCTTGACATTTCAATGAAGATCATTCACTAGGATTGCGAATGCTAAAGAATACCAGAAAGAAACTGAGATACTAAGCCTGGCAGTCAGCCAAATGTCACTTCCAAACACTTATCTTTACTTATTTCTTAGTTAGTTTAGTTATCTACCTATTTTTAGGTATTATAAAAACAGCAGAAAAAGCTACTAACTGTTCTTGCAATTAGGCTAACAGATCGACATCAGTTTGAGCCTAAGCAAAGTCTCAATAGGAAATACTACTCATCATTAAAACCAAGAGAAAGATTTCCAACTTGCAATAAAAGGATCTTAATCATTTCTCATTAAAATCTTATTTGATAAGTAAACAGCATCTTTGAAAATAGTCAAATATAAAAACATACTGATTCCAATACTGTTAGAGTTATGTATTAGTGCTCAATCTTCGGAAAGAAAAAGTAGGATGTCCTAAAGACTATGTCTATCTAGTTTCAAGGTAGCTCTAGTATAGGGTTTCATCAACAGTATATTTTTCCTGATTTTAAGAGAAAACAATCGAGTTCAATCTCTTCCAGATTATTTAGAAGATGATAAATAGTAATTTAGATGTCAATCAAAAAATTGGCAATCTGCATATTCAAAACCTCTAAACTCGTAATCCTACTTTGAGGGCTTCTCCCTGATTATCTATTTACGATGTTTCAAAATCTTTTTTGTGGAAGTCCTAAGCATATGCGCTCTTCTCTGCATATCTGGAGAGGAATTTATCAGTGGTACTTGTGAAGTGTGAGTGGCAAGCCCAGAAGAATTGCTCAGGCCGAAAGCTTAGTTAAAAGATTAGATAAGATATGAATCTATCGTTAATCGTCGTTGCAATAATTGTGAATTGAAGTATTTATCACACTGCGCAACGGTTTGATATATTTCAGATAATTGATCATAGTCTTTTCTAATCGATATTAGCTGCTTCCAACAAATAGCTTCACTTAAGACTCACTAATCGATCTCTTTAGAAAATCATCAGGTAAAGAACACTAATAGAGTTGGGTCAATTTAAGGATATTTCTTTTCGAATCTTAATGGTCAATCTCACTCAAAAATTTCAGTTTTAATGTACTTCAAGGAAAGTTTCAGATGGCAGATAACAGGAATCTAAATAAACTTTTTCAAAAACAGAGTTTCATAGCGCGAATATTCAAAAGTTTTAAATAAGAAAAAAAGGAAATTCAAAAATGAGTGCTGGTCGCTCGACATTAAGGGTAGACACAAGCAAAACTCCCAGATAGTGCATTCTGTCCCAAAGTAAAAATGGGTAACAAAACGCTCAGGCTGATTAGTTTAATACGTTTTTTTGAATCTGATTTATTGACTTCAAGCATGGGCTGATGAGCCACTTTTTAGCTAAGTAGGCTAAGGTATCGATATATCTCAAACAGAACCTTCTGAGCATTTATCGCTTGGCTGCGTGCTAAATTCCTTTTTAGAAATCAGAGAAGGAATTCATCTTGAGCCGCTATTCATTAAATCACCTAAGGTGAGTTGATATTTCATTTATTTTGAATTTTTGAACCATCCCTGGATTGAAATGTTCAGAAAGCGGAAGAAATGTTGAAGGCTAAGGGATATTGTTATGACTTTTTTACAGGCAAGATAGAAAACAAAACTCGAGAGAAATCAATAACTAAAAATTGACAAAAGAAACCGTATTTGTGTGCCAAAAAAACGGTTGAGCTCCTTTTAAAGTATTTTGAGTTTCCAAAGCTGGCTTCAATATAAAAAATGTAAATATAAATTTATTATAAATCGAACATTCCCTTAAACTCTGCATCTAATCTCCAAGATGATTTTTACACCTAAAAATGTCATAAGAAGCAGAATATTATTTGTTTTCGACAGTTTTTAGAGAGAATTTTTAAAAAGAGAAAATTCGAGATCTTTTTCGTTCAAAGCTTATATAGAATAGAATGAATAGTTTGTTAAAAATCAATTCATATCGGTCTCTAGGGTGTTGTGTTTCCTCGCTTGATGCTCCCTTAATGCTGTTATGGAAACAAACTTTCTTCTACATCCACGAAATCTACACTAATAAGACTTTTAGCAAAACGTGCTCTTCTCTTCCTTCTTTTTACGCACGATGGGCTATTTCAAGCCAGTAGCAGCCTAATCTTCTACCTTCAAGCTACGTTTATTCTTCAATTCCTAAATTTGTTATTTTATTTCCTTCATCTCAGCCTAGAGGGTTTGTGAATTACTGACCGTTTCATAAAACTTCTGCCTCAAATTCTAGAGCAAGTTTATATCGATAATTATATACTAGCTAGAAAGATTTGGAGAGTGGAAGTTGATAGGGTAGTTTAGAAATTGTTCAGGAGTCATATGCTAATAGTTTTATTAATTATTCTAATTAAATCGAGTGCCTTCTATTAATAAGCTGAACTTCTTGCAATACTACTCTTGCAATACTACTTCACTGTTTTTTAGGTCAACTGCACTTCTCCTATCTTACAGCTCCAAGACTCCTAAGTTTTATTATTATCGATTCCAAGAGCTAGCAAAAAAAAAGCTAAAAAACTTATTTCTCCTGCTCACCCAATAAGGAAAAATAAAGCTTTACATTACTCTAGAATAACCTTTAAATAACAGCCATTCAAAAATACCTTTTTTAGAATGAGAAAAAAGAAAAATAAGAAAATGAAAAACCCAGAACTGATAAAACTAGCAAAAGGTACTTTCCTTCAAATAAATCTTTACTGTGTTAATTTGATTGAAAATTAAATACTTATAGACTGTAAAAATTTGTTCGAGATGCGTTTAAAGTCACAAATTTTTCCTGTTAATTTTATTGTCTGAATATTTAGCAAAACCTATCAAAATAATTTTCAGGACAATAATCTTGTAAGTTTGGAAAGTAATCAAATTAGCAATTATCGAAAATGATTATAAACCCTGAGATGCGGTCTAGAAGCTATCAGAATCAAAAGGAGTAGAGATTAACACCCGCATCAGAGTGGGTAACAGAAAGAAACACTTTTTATTAAAACATTGATTGCATCATGAACAGGCACCGGAAAATAATTCGCTAGTCTACAAACGATGACATTTCTTGATTTGTTGTAGTGTAAAAAACTTTAATGCCGACAGTGTTTTCATCATCTGGAGATTAATCCAGAGAGGAATCCCTAGCTGAAAAAAAGCTTTAAGGCAGAAGAGCTGAGCAAAAAGGCATGTTTAGCCACACTTGTGCTATCCCACAACAGCTTATTTTTAATATTAGTGATAAGATACACTTTTAAAAAGCGCAGTTTCCTAAAGGGAGCCTGCCTGCTGAAATTATGTTTTTAAGCTGTTATTTTCTTGAATATTTTTTTATTTTTCTCAACTCTAAACACCTGTCCTCCTTCAAGATGAGACAGGCCTGCTCGTAATGACTTACTTATCGAACAAAGCACATTTTTTTCCATGAAAATAAATTAGAATGGTATATAGGCACTAAAAAATTTTTCACGCCTTAGGCTACTCATTCTTTATTAAGTTTAGTGCTCTAAACTCAAATATGATCTCTCAGAAGTCTAATTTTTGTTTAAAATTTTTGCTCTGAGCATTCCGGAATCATGATATTTAGAGTAAATATTAGCGTGGTAAGGTTGTAGAATAGTGAAATGGCTATTTCTGATGAAATTCTGCGCTTTTAGAGATAGTTTCTTGGTATTAATATTATAATAGAGCCTTACGTTTATTATAATAAGCCTTATTTCGATAGATCTTGGCCGCTTCAAGGCCTCTTCTTGACTCAAAATCATTCCTCATGGTGAACTATCTGCTATTTCTACTACTTGCTACTGTTTTGATCATCGTTATGAGAAGAATCGCATAAATTTGATGCCTACTCGATGCAAGAATTCGACTTGTTCTTTTATTAAACTTCCGTTTTATGAGTTGCAAACTTATCATCTTATTTTGAAAGTAGTCTTCTCTTATTTTTGTGAGATTAGTGTTCTTCCGTGCTTCTCCAGCCATGCCTAGATGCCATATGATTCCTTCTTTGTTGCACTATTCATTGTAGAACTTTGAAGCAAAGGTGCCTTAATAAAGTTTGCAGCTATATCTTCTCTTTTTCGGGGCACTATGATAAGATTCAAGAACCACGAAGAGAGAAATCATGTATAGTTCTTGAAGCGGCGGAAACTCTTCGCTCAGTCAAATACTCAAAAGATAACAGCTAGAAAAAATATTAGGGATCAGCTAAACATAAATCAGCTGATCTCCAAGAATTGATGTATGTGTTGGTTAAGACGAATCTTTAGCGGACTCCATTTAAATACACAGGTGAAGGCATTAACTAAACATACCTCTTCCAGATCAATCTTGTTTGTAATCACTTGAAGGCAGGGTAGAGCTTTCAAAAATTGGGGGATTTAGTTAAAAATTATGTCAACTCGAGTCACTGAGAGATCTAACAACTCAATCATATTAATAAACTAACAAAAAATAGTCTTTTCTTACATTCAGGTAAAGTATGAGTTCTTTTTATGGCCTAGCCGATGATATTTGTTGTGACAGCCTCTAATATCAATTTGCTTTTAAAGTATACTTTCCATCTGTACTCATTCTATCATCATATTTCATATACTCCTAGGCAATTGATGCAATATTTTGGTCTAGGTTATTTTTCTGTTCAGAGTTTGTTTAGCCTTTAAGCTTATATCCTCAAGCTTTGTTTCCTTTTGCTAGCGATATAAAATTCAGCTCAAAGTCTACAGCCTGCTCTGCTGAAGATAATAAATCATGTTTCTTTAGGCTATTATGTTACAGTAACCACCTATGTCAGTTTGGAATCTTTGCTCAAGCAGGTGACGTGATCACACTTCCATGTTTTTGAATCGGCTTTTGATCTATCTTTAATTGTCGGACAGTTATCCATTACCTCCAAAATATTCTATATGATGCTTCCTTTTATGATCCATAGCATCAAAGTTACGATTTACTGCTTTGATCCAAAAGGCTTTAAATTTGTTGGCATAGTCAAATGATGAATAATGAATGGAACTCAAACGGCTAAAACATAGTAGTAGAGCTGTGTGTCTAGTAATGGTAAAAATTCGATCGAGCTAGGAGGCAGATTAAGGCAAGCAGAAGCTGATTTTTTGAAACTTAGATTATAATCTATATTGAGATACTTGAATGAGTAACCTAAAATAAAGCAGCAAAAAAGCTGTAGAAAATGAGCCGCTTCTGAATTAGCAAGATAAAGCTAAGAACCAAGAGAAGGAAGGATAATCTAAGCCTGGACTAGCAGGCTTAATGTCTCAAATTTTCCAGCTATAAACATACGGGGCCAGCAGAATAACCAATACTCTACTCAAAATCTTTTTTTTGATATTCCTCTATATCTCCTACGCCATCCTTGTTGCTGCAGCCTTCATCATCTACATCAATCAAGATGAACAAAAACAAAGATTCATAGATTATGTCAACCAATAAAGCAGTTTTGCGATGCTGGTAGTACTAATAGTGCTCGGAATCATAACTTACATCACCTATAAGCTCTTTATCGGCGATAAGATCCTCACTCCGAAAAGTCGTAAAGTGCTTAACTTCGTCCTTGATACGATGACTATCGCTTTCCATGCAGTTTTCCTGAGCTATGTCAAAGGTTTTGTGTACGAGAGCAATAAAACCGACCTGTTGGTGGCTTTCTGGCTGATACTAATCGCGCTGTGCTTGTTCATCCTTCGATGCTTACTCAAGTGGTATTACTTTTGCTTTGGCGCAGGCAAAAACAATGATGGCCTCTGGCTCAAACCCTTCAAATTCGATGAAGCAATGATGAAAAGGCATTTGAAGATGCTGGATGAAATCAAGAATGACGTTAATAATGTCTACAAAATGAGGGGTGACGTCAATAAGTTGCTCATTAAAATCGGTGAGATAGGTTTGGATGAAGTCTAAACCCTCAAATGATTTCTAGATTATTGACTGAAATAGCTGCCTAAATAATAGCAAAGATTCGCTTATTTTATATTAAAATTCTACTGGACTGACAAAGATAGAATTGTAAGATTCAGGATGGAATTTCTATAAAACTTAGCTAAAAAGTTTAATATGCTTCTATAGATGCGATTTCTAAAAGATTCGCCTCATAATTTTTTATTGCTCATCTCCAGTTATCTATTCCGATTGATAAGGCCCATAAAGCCTAAGAAAAAGTTAAATTGATCAGGAAATCTAACTGCATCATCCTTTAAAAATATTATTCATCAAATTAATAGGCACCTAAGATATTGCTGAGAAACTACATCAAGCAGGCAGCAGCAGCACCATCTCCCCAAGTTATCGTCCAAAGCAAACTTAGGATAGTTATTCCCTTCAAACCTTCTGAAGCATTCAAAAAAAATCTATCAACCAAAGGTCAATTCAAGCTGAAATATAAACCTATGAGATATAAGTCAAAGAAGGCACCAAAATTTAACGGGAAAGCCGCTAGCAGCCTAAAGCAAAATACGTTGAGAAATAGCAGGCATAAAAATAAATTAAGCTGGAATAGGTTAGGCACAGATTGAGACTTAAGGAGAAACCTAGGAAGTGGAATTCGACAAAATACTGCGTAAAAATGGATGGAATGACAGGGAATAGAAGAGTTACACTCGGAAGAATAGTGGGAAAGGAGGAAAACGAAAGTTTCCTCTTGATTTTGTATCTTTTTTATTCATCAAATTATGGTAAAGATCCGAGTTGAAAGAATCAGAATGTTGGGTATCATTATGATTAAATACTCTTGATTACAAAGCGACCAAGAAATAAAAATATCTCCCAAACGCAGCTGAATCGGTCTGAGTAAATTGCGTACCTCTATACCGGGATTTAGTTGTAGGTTTTTCGATCAAAAAGCTTATTCCTTTATTCCAGTCATTCCTGAAAATGACCATATTATGCGTTAATCTAAGTATTCACTTTATAAGGATGAAGAGAGGACGAAAGGATTATGACATCAAACTTCTTTCCTGTGAGCTTAGGAAAAAGCGGTCATTTAGCAAATCTTTGGCCGAGAAGAACTTTGGTCACCATTTTAACAAATTTAACGGCTTATCGAAGGTTTTCATAAAAAGGATTTATGTAATTTTACTGGCTTGCTAACTAATTTTCTTTGATCTCCGAGATTACTAGTTTTAAGACTGGTCTGAACAAATATGAGCAATAGAGTAACAAACATGGTTGGATATGATTTTATTTATCAATAAAGTTCATATCTAATTAAATCAACAATATTTTGCGATCAATATTAATTTGCGGCTGTGGCTACGCTTTACTTTGCAATATTTTCTTTTATCTCAAAATGTGATAAAGAATGCTTCTGATTGGAATAAGTGAACCCAAGAGAAAGGTGATTGAAGGATGAAATACACGAAAAAGGTTGATTGATGTTTGGAATAAATGGATCCAAACATTAAATCTATTATAAATTTGGGTTCATCATGTTAGAAACCAGCAACTAGGACTATTTTTATGTTCAAGGCTCTTGGTTTGGCAGTCTAGGACTTCATTAGTTTTATTTATTTAGTATATTGCCAAATATATATAAAGCTCAGCTGCAAGTGCAATCAAAATAACCACAAATCCTGTTTGCCAATATCGTTTCATCTCAAAACACAATCTCCAGCTTAATAACTAGAAATAGTTTATCTTTCTTTATATTTCTTCTCCAGCCCAATATATTATAATCATATCTCATGTTTCCCAACCCATCATTCACGCCCAACTTGCCTCAGTACTAGCTCTTCCCAACCCACACTCGCTCTTTCTTTCTCAGCTAGCATGTTCTCGCAGTAATAAACACCCAACTTCTGCAGCTTCAATAGCGCTAAGAATCACTGAAAAAGGAGATTGAATGCCTTAAAACCCAGTTCTAACAAATAACATCGACAGCTGTGCTGACGATTAGCTCAAAACTAAGCGCATAGTGGGTAAAAAATACATAGTCCTTCAATAAAAATCTATAATAAAGCATTTATCTAAAAAAATCGCAGATTTGCTCACTAAAAGGATGCAGGAGAAAATATAGTTCCAGAATCGCGTTGCGTGCTCATATGCGCAGAAAACACTTGGGAGAAGATTTGTAACAATTAGATTGAATGCCTGATCATCTGAAATCTTATTTCATAGTATTCTATGATTTACAATAGTTGTGTTATACTACTTGATGCGAAATTGATATCGAAGTGAAAAAATAAAGAGATGAAGTTATGATGCAAGGGAGTTGAGGGCTGTTGATGTCTATCAGCTCTAGAACTCATAAAAAAATTATTTTAGATTGCTTCCAGCTTAACTTATTAAGAATACGATATCAAGAAAGGAGCTCTTAAAATTGCATTGCTTTTTCATTTGGATTAACACCCTATTACTTCTCTCATCCTTTATTTAGCACTAAGTCTCCATTTAAGATCATGAGTGAAGGAGACTAATATATGCTCAGCCAGATTAAACTCGGCCTACTCTATTTTTTTTGGATAAAGAGAGTCAAGAGGATAAAAGTCGAAATAGTATTTCAGAGCATATCTCCTATTCTGATTGATCTGAAAGGAACGTCAATTACATAGAAATATTCAACATTTCAGCTCGAAAGACTCTTGCCTGATTATTTGAAGTACGCTAGAAAAACAATAAGTCTTCTAATTTCATAAAAACTCTCCTTACTAGCATTTATAACAATCGGGTAGTCCCTTTTCTTAAGATTATCAAATTATTTGACATGAGTTCGGTTTGGTTTATAAAAATTTAGTCTCCAACATATAACTTCTCCTCGCGCAAGTAGATCTTTATTAATTAGTAAAAGACTAAGACATAAGCTTACCTATATTCGGTTCAAAATAGCTCCGAATCCTTGGTTATGGATAGAACTGCCAATTTTTCTGACGTCTGTTTTGAAAAATTTGAGCCAAAAGGATTGAAGTATAGGAAGTCAATAAGAGAGGTGAGATATTTTGGAGTGCGAAAGTTTTATCAGAGCAAATAGTTGGTCATCCGTTCGAGACATACAGCATTTTCCATCCTTTTGCTCAGTTCTTTAAAATTAATCATCAAGATATTGATAGAATCAAGTCGGTAAAAAGCGAATAAAATGAATATCATTAATTCACAGCTAGTAACCTTGATAATCAGAAAAGGCACAGCTTCTCAAAGAGATTTTAAGGCAAAATAGTAGTATTTAAAATTGACGGGTCTTGATAAAAGGCGGTTTGCTTATATTAGATAAACGGCAGTTGCTAAACAACTACAATAAAAAAATAAAAAGCAATATTTGTGTCTAATTCTTCCTGTCAAATTATCCGCCATCATTTCCTGTAAGCCGTCTTAAAGAAAGTAATCTTTTGATCACTTTTCTTATCCTTTTAGCTGATTTAAGTTTTTTGAATCTTCTAAACGTTCTAGAATTTTGTCAAACTATTAATTACAATCAAAACTTATCAATAAGACCCACTTGCTGCTACTAACACCCTTCTATCGGAGAATCTTCTGCCCTTTGGTTGGCATACAATAACTTCCCAATTTTTATTCATCAGAAGATTAGTTCTCCATCTGAAAGAGGACCAAATTCAAACACGTAGGCCTGTTTCATGGTTAGCTAAGCCTGATTTTTGATGTTCTTGGTGAATAAAAGTTCAATTTCTTCAAATCATTTGGACTCTCGGCAGATGGAGTGTGCTTTATTTTCCCCTGATTAAAAAAATATATTGAGCCAGCCATAAGAGTTTGACTTTATATTTGCTCTTTGCCACAAAAAATGAAGTAAACCTGGCAAAGATTGCCTGATAAGGGTCCAAGAAAATATAGACTTTTTTAAAGCTTTTGCCGCAAACTTTGATGAGCCCACAAAAAAAAGATTCGATTCTGATCTCAAAGCATATTTATGCAATTGATTGCAGTTTCTAGACCCCTATCCGATAAATAAGTCGTTTAAACTATATATAACCTCTTGCCTCAACTTTTAATTGTAATAATTAATTAATTCAATACTGCTATGTTTCCTGAGCGAAACTATGGATTTCCAATAGGCGTTCACCAGCAGAATATGCTCAACCATTATGTCACCATAGATGCAAACTTAATCCAGAATTTGAGTTCTGAAGTAAAAGGAGCCGTTACTCGATAGGCAGGGCTAATAAACTAACTCGACAGCATAAAGCGCTAAGTCTAGCAAATGAAGTAGGATTTGGACGGCAGGGTGAAGAGCGAAGTGAGCAAAGCATTGAAAGAGCAGTTCTAACAGAAGGACAGGGCGAACGAGATAAATATTTGTCATAAGGATTACGTCTGCAGGATAACTGGGTGCAGAAGACGGTACAGTTCAAAGACAGCCCTGAGGGCACACCTTCGCACCAAGCATGACCCTTTGGATTTTTATGATTGTTGATATTCCCCTTAACAAAGGCATTATTTGCTAATCTCTTTCCAGGCTCCACTTTGAAAAGCTTACATTTTCGATACCCGAAACCCTTTCCTCGCTTCGTACTTGTCTAAATACCCTCAATATTAGACATAAGTTCTTTTCAAGTCAAAATTATTTCTCTCTATTATTTTTGTTTTAAGTCATTAGAAATATTATATATTGAGGGGTTAGTACTAAAAGTCGCTCTCAAAATTTATTTGCTATAAAGGAACAAGTAAACAGTAGCGAACAGCAATACCCGATTTTCCGGCCTTCTAATCAAAAACAAGTATTAGCAAACATTACTTGTCTAATCTTGATTATTAGTTGAGGAAATAGGAAGACTATAACCGAATTGCACACAGTTTCATCCTTCGCTTATATCTGAAGCCCACATAAGCCTGTAAAAATACATGAGGACTCAAGGTACTATCGAGAAAAGAGTTTTACTTATTATGCTCGTTTTCGTTACTTTTTAATATCTTTGCTGGTTGTAGCTTCTATTTAAATAAAAGAGGCAGGTGTCTCAATCTTGTAATATTGTAATGTTTTAATGGTTAAAGGACCATCTGCCGCCAAGGTGAATGGAATTGTCAGATTACCTATTTTGCTTATTTTCCTCTGTTGCCCCACTATTGTGTGATTTGATAGTTGATTCAAGCTAGCATCAAATCTATCAAGAGCAGAAGCAATGGAGGCTGCCAAAAAGCCTTCTTGAAAAAAAATCTCATCCAAAATATCTCAAATTTCATGAAGTTATGGTTTGCTTTGGCAGTATATAAAGTTAAGCATAAGTGTAGGCAATATTTCATGATTGAGAACACAAACAGTTTTTATCATCACTTTCAAAAGGATTATAGCTTCTTTAATGCTCCATAAAAATAAAAAGCTTTGCATTATTTTTAATACAAGCTCCCTAATAGCTTATAAGGAAGTGTTAAAACCTATATAGCAATTTCCCTATTCGCTAAATTAACGATTGACGCACGAAAATAGGTATTTTTAAGCAGATTCTTCACCGTTTTGGAAGGACTTGACTATTTTTTTTTATGTGATAATTAGTTAGCTAAAAACCACGATCTGCTAAAGATGACAGTTGTGGTTGTTGATTTGGGACTGGTTTCAGGACGAATTAAAATAATCCTTATGCTATTCTAAAATGAAATGGTAGTATTTGAATAGGAATGAAATGAGTCATAGGAGAGCCAATCTTCCAACTATATGACGTATGATGGTAATAAAAGCAATAAATCACGTGTCTACAAGTTTGAAAGGAATATGGCGTGGCTAAACTCAAAATATTACTGAGAGTATAATAGAGCAACATAAAGAAAGGGAACCACGATTTAGGCCGACGTATATTATTTTTTGCGAATCAGCCATAATATCGGGGCAGATGGCGAATGGAATCTTAGTATTAAGCTTTGGTTAAAAGTAGCATACATTATTTTATAACACAATTTTAAAGGGATTAGTCATAAATCAGGAATTTATTTCATCTGCTCACCATTCTCGGTGCAGTGCTTCGATTTGATGTGAGACCTAAGGGCTATTCTTGAACTGTATTTTCGGCAGCAGTTTTAAATGCCACAGCATAGGTTTTTATCATAACGACGTTTCAGCTGACCTCTTCTTTTCTCTTTTTAGATATATCCTTAGAATTCCTTTGCGGCATTCTTAGCTACCTATTGACTTATAGCAGATAATGCTTCTTTAAACTGGGTTTTGAGGTCTTTTACAGTGGCAATAAGTTGTGTTTGGCGATCAGTCAGGGTTTAAGTGTTGAAGGTGATGTGGCACCAAAGGTGGGTGGCAACTGTAGGCATGGGGTAGAAGATGCAAGAATCTATGTATCTGAAGATAAACCATTGCAAATAGTTTGTGTAAACATCTAATGATTATAAAGCTTACTATCAAATCCACACAAAATATGATCTTTTCTTCTGTCGGTTTTCCTTCAACCACTAAGTATGCTTTCACCTGTCAGAATTTTTAACTAATATTATTTGCCAATAATCTTTAGAAATCATATATCCTTGGCTCATAGGCCATTACATGCCTGTTTTGTCTTTTTTTAGTGCAACACTCACAGTATAGTCTATCTAATCCAACATAAACTATCAATCTTGGTCTTTTAGAAAAATTATTCCATTTTTATCTATAATCCATTTACTATAACACAACGCCTTCCGAATCTACCAATACTTAGTCATAAAATCTAATCATCTGCCCCTAAATTTTGTCATTTGGTTAGAATGCATAAAAACCATTTTCCAATTAGAAAATACTAAACTTATTGATGATGATGATGATGATGATGATGATGATGATGCAGATCATTTTTGGCACCCAAGACCGTCTGTTCTTGGAGTACTAAACTTATTATTATATCGTGAATGACCTGAATACTAAACTTCTATAGCTCCTCCGAAGCTGTTGGTTTGAGAAGGTCCCAAATAAACTTGGACACAACAAAATAGAAACCTTTGTAATACTTCAAGCTACTTTAAGAGGTGAAAAGGTTGAAAATTCGCTAAAAAAATCAAGGATAATTAAATGTGAGCAAATCAAATCGGTTATTTAAGCCTAGTCAGTTCTGTGATTTCGATAATTGTTATGTCCATACTCTCAATTTTAACAGTTTGGTTAAAATTTTAAGAGGGAAGTAAGACGAAGCATTAAACAGTGTATACAATATCCTAAAAGAGTATGATTCTAACAAACTCACAGCCTCAAAAATCACACTAGTTTTTTAGATCAACATATCTTGAAATCTGAGGTCTCTATAGGCTGGCTTTGCAAAAATAGCCACCAGAACACTCTAGAAAATATAGAGAAGATTTGGCAAAACTTGCTCTACCCTATCTGGCAACTCCGCATATTTGATCTCTCAACTCTCATTATCCGAAAACCCCAATCAATCCTAAACCCTAAGTTCCTGAGCTTGATCAACGGTAATTCTTGAGTTTCAAGAGCATGAAGGAGGTCTATGATTAAATATCTCAAAGGCTGAGTCCAAATCAAGTCTAATTCTAACTTTTGCTAACATATTATTATTTATCTTATTGAAATGCCACTCTAAGTTTTAACAATTAATAATATAAAAATCCAGGATAGTGCTGCATTTCTTGGTTTTAGGCGGGTACAGAAATGCTGCCAAGCCATGGCTGGGAGAGGATGAACTTTTGATGAAAATATAAAATGCTCCCAAAATAGTATAAGAGTAGTATAAAAAGTGGCATTTGCTACATTTTGTTGGTCCCTTTTACTTCGATACCAAATAAACTGTTTTTATCTTGCTAAAAGCTTCAGAATGGCTATACTTTCTTGTTCTTACTAAATTAATTCGTCGACAATTCATCAGCTATTGGCGAGATAATCAACCTATTGCACCGGTATATAGCAATCAGCTGATTCTCGATCCTAAATAGCAAAACTGCTGATCTTTATTTTTTATTAGTTTAGCAGTTTGTATACTACTCGATATTTGTTGCCTCAAATCCATTATTATCTGATGCTATTGCCATAGCATAATACGTCAGGCCTTTCTGCTATGATTCATCTTTCATTTTATTTATCTGAAGTAAGGTATTGTTGATTTCACTTTATAATTGTAATTTACTCAAACAGCAAGAAATATGATCCCTCTGGTTCCATCTTTAGTACTTTCTCATCAGCTTACCTAAACTGAAACACTCTTCTCCAACTGCTTCTTCTTCACTCTCAACCAGTCCCAGCAAATCACCTCCCAACTTTAAGCTATCATTTAGCAACTTGAATCATCCACAAAGAATGCTAAGGACTTCAATTAAAAGCTGTCAAGCATCAAAGCAACCATCCAAAAGATCACCCTGCCTGATAATTCTTCCAAAATACTTGAAGATATGGAGTTTTTAAGAGAGAGATTGGAGTAAGTCAAATTTTACAGCAAAAAATATCTTTGCCCAGTGAAGGCCTGCCACCGAAAATACAGCTCGAAATCTGCCCTTCGCTGCCATTTGAAGAAAAAACACGAGAGAACACCACTGTAAAGTATTGAATAGGAGTGATGATAGTTCACAAAAGTATTAATTAATTCACGGTATGCTATCTTAATTAAATGAATTACAAATTTAAAAAAACTAACCCACAGCCCCTACTTCAGCCAAAAACCAAAATAAGCACGGGGCTGTCGCCATTTGAACTAGGACATAGCTTTCCTGAAGACATCACTTGGCCATCACATTGTTAAGATAGACGCTATTATTGTTAGTTCAGGTTTTGTAGACTCGCAAGGTCTCAGCTCCAAGAGCTTAAATTATTCACATTTATTAAACTATTTTGCGCAAGCTGCAAATCCTCACCAGTCCTCAATTCTCCATCAATCCCCATTATTTTTTTGTATTTCATTGGATTTTCAGAACCATCAATCATTATGTGTCCTGCAAGGATAAGCTGGGGATAGTTTAAAAGAATCGGGTTGTCAAACTAAGTCCTATACCTAGCCAGCTCTATCAAATAAATTTATTAACCCTCATTAATTAACTTAGGCAACGGTACTAAACAAAATAATCAGACCCTCTATCTAATCATCAAATCTTCAGATCTAACAAAATCAAAAGTGGCATACTGGCAGGCCTACGCGATATTTCAATGCTCTACTTAGGCTACCAGATGCGGAAATCGAGACTAAGGTGAGGTAAGTAATGGATTGAGATTTATAGGCCGGTGCCAAGAAAAGACGGAAGTCAAAAAACTGCATAATGAAGTGTTGGCATAGCTACTAATTCCAGCCTTGGTCAAAACCGAAGGAGCTTTCGAAAGCTGAATAGAAATGGTTGAATTCTACATGGATGTCCACTGATGTGGTAAAATATCTTGAGAAGGCCTATGACTGATCATCTTTACTTTATTTTGTGCCTCAAAAAATTAACATTACAGCCTATTTTATTTTCGTCGACTTCAATCACTATTTTCCCGATTCATTAGAACTATATTTTTAATTTCAAACGTTGACCAGCTACAGCTAAATAGTAATCCTATGAGTCACCCTCTTCATCCATGCGCAAACAAAGGCCTGAAACACCCTACTTATAATTTTTGTCAAAGTTACTCAAAATTTTATTAATTAGTTTATAATAACGTCCCAAAAAGATTAAACAGAATCCATATTTGCACCTTTTGATATGTTTTTATTACCATTTACTAAATATTTCACAAAAAATAGTCTATTAAACCTTATTTTTTAACCTTTTTTATTTAACTGATTTTACAAGCCCAAATTCAGCAATATTCATAACGTAGGCCGTCCAAAGTGAGTGGCAGAAGTCTCTGTGCAAGGCAAGTAGGAGAGGGTAGGATGGGAGCAATGAATATGTTAGTTTAGATCAGACTATCATATTGGATTGTAAACCTCAGCAAAGAGTTTTAGTCTTGCTTAAAATAAACTAAAGCCTTGATAATTTTGCTGAATTTTTTCAAACGCCAGCCATAGAAATTTATTAGTCGGTTTTTAAATTAAGAAATTCTATAACCATATGGCCCCTGAATAAAATATAGATTATCCATAAATTAGCCCCATCAGAATAGAAACTGCTCTACTACACGATACTAACCCAAATACCAAATTTTCAAGAGAAAAAAAACACAAAACTTTAATCCCGAAACTCGAGCTCTCCAATTAAATATTTTGATGCATTTGCAAAGCAAAAACAGCTGCTGTGGCAGACTATACGGACTTGCTTTGGTTTTTCTGAATTTTTAAGCTGCTTAAGCTGGCAGGGAGGTTAAGTTGGGTGGGTTTTATTTTAAGTTATAATATTTTTGAAATCAAATGAATCATTATCAAAATTCTAGCCTGCAAGCACATAATTTAGCTCAGGACATGCAAATGCCCTACATACTCGTAGAGGCAAGCTACGTGCAGAGTCTCAACTCCAAAATTTGGGAAATGGCGAGAAGGTAGTAGCACTTAGCCTCTCAGATCAAAAACTTGACTTAGGAAGTAAATAAACTGAAGGTTGAAAGGAGCCAGCATTTGGAGGCTAGCTCAATGCTGAATCTGAAGGAACAGCTAGAGAAATGCCATTCCTAGCAGCACCAGGTTAGTTCGACCAACAAATTCTATGTCTGCAGAACGAAAGGCTGCAGAAGGAGATACAGCTCAAAAACGGCTCTAAATGCGCACCTTAGAAAAAAGCACAGCTAACTGGATTACCATTGTTGATTCTTAAAATATAATTACCATTTAAATTTCTAATATTATATTCAAAAGGCATAGCCTGCTCTCAGTTGATTCCGATCCAGACATCGACCTTCGGAGATGGAGAACCCGATTCCCCAAAAGTGGTGAAATAGTTGATTAGATTGCTTATCAAAAAAAATCCCTGAAAAAAATAAAGTGGGCTTGAATGATTTGGCTTAATGAGTTTTATCAAAAAATTTGCTTTTTATGAGGTTTGG
>Ga0316217_10002224_pt1 | contig 23692 bp, 14 predicted proteins | sample 1anoAmetaG_FD_203633 | JGI IMG/M metagenome (GOLD analysis project Ga0316217, IMG submission 203633) | Freshwater microbial communities from Trout Bog Lake, Wisconsin, USA - 1anoA | ecosystem: Environmental > Aquatic > Freshwater > Lake > Hypolimnion/Profundal zone | place: USA: Wisconsin...
TTTCATGCGGTGGAACGGCCCCGGCGCCCGGCGCGGCGCGATCGTGCTGAGAATGGGCTCATTAGTTGTTCGCGAGCGAGTTTTGTTGTTGCTGCTGCTGGCTGGTTTCCGGCGGCATTTCTTCCACGTCCACCGACACTTTCACCTCGTGTTCGCCGCCGCCGGTGAGAATGCCAGCCACCGGGCTGACGTCGTCGAAATCACGGCCATAAGCGACCAAGATATGTTCTTCGCCCGGCTGGACGTTGTTGGTGGGGTCAAAATCCACCCAGCCGGTACCGGGACAAAACACGCGGAACCAGGCATGGCTGGCGTCGGCGCCCACGAGCCGGGGCTGACCGGCCGGCGGATGGGTGCGCAGATAACCGCTGACATAGCGCGCCGCCAGCCCCAACGATCGCAGGCAAGCGATGCCTAGATGCGCGAAATCCTGGCAGACCCCGGACCGTTTTTTCCACACTTCCTCCAGCGGCGTGGCCACCGTGGTCGCCGTGGGATCGAACTTGAAATCCGCGAAAATGCGCCGGTTCAAATCCGCCGCCCCGGCCAGCAGCGGGGTTCCCGGCGGAAAACTCGCCAGCGCGTAGTCGGCCAGCTCAAACGAGGCCCGCACCTGCGGCGAATCGAACACAAACTGGTAGGGCTCGACCACCTCCGGCGACACCGGGTCCTGGAACATCCGCACCACCTGCTCCCAAGGCGGCGTGGCGGCCGGGGCGGGCAGGTTCCGGGCGATCACTTTGACCCGGCTGTGCGTGACAATCTCCAGCCGATTATGGACCTCCTGGATGGCGAAAAAACACAGCCGGTTGCCGAAATAATCCGGCCGCGTTTTCCGCAGCGTCGGTTCCGGGAAAATGGTCAGTGAAAATTTATCACAAGACTGGGTGTGGGAGACGCGTGGTTCGAGCCGGGTGACATGGTGCGACACGGTCACCGGGGCGGCATATTCGTACAAGGTGCGATGGGTAATGCTGTAATTCATGAGCTTATTGCTCGCTGCCTCTGCCCGTCCGGGAAATGGACGAATGCGAAAAATAGCTGGCGGCGATGGCATCCGAGATCTTCGGCAGGGTCTGCAACGTCTCCCGGATGACGAGGTTGACCTCGCTGGCCGGCCAGGTGTGGCTGGCGGCCGCCAACTCCCGCGCATCCGTGTGACTCAGCCGGGCCAGGCATTTGGTTACGATGTTTTTGCCGGAACCGGGGGAGCTTTCCCGCTCGCGCGGCATGTGTTCAAAATGTTTCACCAACTGCCGCACTTGGAACAACACCGACCGCGGGTTCTTGTCGTCCAGCAACACCAAGTCAAACACTGCGGGAATGGACGGCAACAAAGTGTAGCGGGAGCGGAAGGTAATGCTGCTGTCGGCCACTTCCAGCACGGCCTCGAGCAGGCTGGGATTTTCCGCGTCCGGCGAATGCAGTACCGCATCCAGCAACGTGGATAAATAAACGGCGCGCTCGATGCGCAGGCCCATGTCCAAAAACCGCCACGCTTGGGCGCGGGTCATGTTTTCGCGGGCCAAGCCGTGAAACGCGGACAACCCCATCAACGTGTCGTTGAGGATGCCGGTGGCGTCGCCGCCGAGCATGACCAATTTCCGGGAGGGCGCCGCCAGGCGATCGTTCAGGGTGCTTAACGCGCGCCACATGTCGTTGGAGGTGCGGTCGCGCACATGCATGGCCAGCCGCTGCAACTGGTCCGCCGTGTGGCGCAGGCTGCCGCTGCGGCCGGGATCAAAAATCGCCGCCATCAGTTCCGCCTCGAAAGCCTCGGCATTCAGCCGCAACTCCGGCCGGACCGAAAACGCGGGCAATTGCCCCTGCAACTCGAGGGTCCGCAAGAGCGGCGCCACCAGGTTTTGCAAGCCGCCGGCGCGCTCGGGATTGAAACGTTTCAAGGCGCTGCGCAACAGCCGCGCGGTGGCATCTGCCCGTTCCGAATATCGGCCCAGCCAGAAGAAATTGTCGGCCAGCCGCGAGGGCAGGTTGTTGCCGGTGCGCCGCAACTCCACCTGTTGGTTGGCGCCGTGCAACAGCGTGAATTCCTCAACCGGCGTCTTGGAAATCACCCAGGTATCCTTGCTGCTGCCTCCACGTTGCATGGAAATAAAACGGCCGCCCACCTCCGGCGAAACCCGCGCCAGTCCGCCCGGCATCACCCGATACCCCTCCGGCGTCGCCACCAGAAAGACCCGCAAGGAAACGGGCCGTGGGACAAACCCGTCCTTCTCCAGCGCCGGCGCCGTGGCCAGTTCCACGCGTTCCTGCGCCACGAACAGGTCCGGATCAAACTCGATATGCCGCTTGAGGGCGGCGCGTTCGGCCGCGGTCAGCGGTTGCTCCGGGTCCGGCGTCCGCACGTGCGACCGGAAAGCCGGACGGACGATCAGATCGTCCAGATGCCTGGTGACGTGGTCGCGCGCGGCTTTCTGGCCGCACCACCACGTGGCCACCGATGGCAGCTTGAGGTCTTCGCCCAGGATATGCGGGCACAAGCTGGGCAGAAACGACATGAAGGCGGGGCTTTGCACCAAGCCGGTGCCCAGCGCATTGGCCATCGCCACATTGCCGGCCCGGATCGCCTCGACCAACCCCGGGACGCCCAGGATGGAATCGTTGCGCAATTCCAGCGGATCGCAGAAATCGTCGTCCACGCGCCGCAAAATCACATCCACCCGCTCCAAACCGCTCAACGTTTTGAGAAACACGTAATTGTCGCGCACGGTCAGATCCTGGCCCTCCACCAGCATATACCCGAGGTAGCGCGCCAGATAGGCCTGTTCGAAATAGGTTTCGTTGTGGGGGCCGGGCGTCAGCATGACGACCCGGATTTTTTCGGAGGGCCTGGGCGCCAGCCGGATTAGCATGTCCTGCATGTCGCGGAAAAAGCCCGCCAACCGGTGGACGTGGTTGTCGCGGAAGGTCTCAGACAAGATGCGGGAAGTAACCAGCCGGTTGGCCAGGGCGTAACCCGCGCCGGTGGGAATCTGGGTGCGGTCGGAAACCACCCACCAGCGGCCATCCGGCGAACGCGCCAAGTCGGCGGCGTAGAGATTCAGAAAGCTGTCGTTGGCCATCCGCACGCCGTGGCAGGGACGCAGAAAATCCGGCTGCGCGAATACCAGCGCCGGGGAGAGCCACCGGGAACGGATGAGCTCCTGCGACCCGTAACAATCCACCAAAATCCGGTTCAAGAGCGTGGCGCGCTGGATGAGGCCCGCTTCCAGCTCGCGCCATTCGTCCGCCGCCATGACCAGCGGCATCGGGTCCAGCTGCCACGGCCGCTCCATGCCGCGCGGGTCGCCATAAACGTGGTAGGTAATGCCCTGTTCATGCACCAACCGCTCGCACGTCTCGCGGCGGCGGCGGATTTCCGCAATGTCCACCGCGTCAAACTCCTCAAAGAGCTTGGCGTATTGCGAACGCGGCCGACCGTCCTCACCGAGGAATTCATCAAACACCCCGGCGCGCCGCTCGTATTTTTGCAGCAGCGGACCGGATCTTGGTTTTGGCTCGACGGACATTTCGTTCATCGGGTCGGTTAGTATAGCGGAACACCCGCCGTTTTGCTAGCCCACTAAATCATTTACTCCGCGCGCAGGTCCAACGTGAACGGACAATCCGGGTTCAGCCGGGCTGGCGCAACCTCAATCTTCCCCGGCGTGTGGCCCTGGCGGAAGAACCGTGCGAGCCGGCGCGATTCGGCCTCATAGGAGTTGACCGGAAAGGTGTCATGACTGAGACCGCCTGGATGCGCCACATGATAGGCACATCCGCCAAGGCTCCGCTGGTTCCAAGTGTCCACCACGTCGAACACCAGCGGCGAATGGGTGCCGATCGTCGGTTGTAGACACTCCGGCGGCTGCCAGGCGCGATAGCGCACGCCCGCCACCGCCTCGCCGTTGACCCCGGTGGGATGCAGCGGCAGGCGCCGGCCGGCGACGGTCACGGCAAAACGGTCCCCCGCCAGACCGCGCGCTTTGACTTGGAGCCGCTCCAGCGAGCTGTCCACATACCTCACCGTGCCGCCCCCGCCGGCTTCCTCGCCCAGCACGTGCCAGGGTTCAAGGGCGGTGCGCAGTTCAAGGTGAATGTCCCGCTGTTCCAGATCGCCGATGAACGGAAACCGGAATTCAAAATGCGGCGCGAACCAGTCCGCTTCGAACGGATAGCCCGCGGCGCGCAAATCGCGGATGACATCCTTGAAATCCGTTTCGCAGAAGTGCGGCAGCATCCAGCGATCATGAATGTCGGTCCCCCAGCGGACGAGGCCGTTTTGGTAGGGCTCGTTCCAGAATTTAGCCACCAAGCCGCGCAACAATAGATGCTGGGCCAGGCTCATGCGGGCGTGCGGGGGCATTTCAAACGCGCGCATCTCCACCAAACCCAGCCGGCCCGAACTGGCATCCGGCGGAAACAGTTTATCAATCGAGAACTCGGAGCGATGCGTATTGCCGCTGGCGTCAATGAGCAGATTGCGGAACAACCGGTCGCACAGCCACGGCGGCGTGTAGCCCAAATCTTTGGTGTGGCGCGCCAGTTCCTTAAAGGCCACCTCCAGTTCGTAGAGTGAATCATTGCGCGCCTCGTCCACCCGCGGCGCCTGGCTGGTGGGGCCGATGAACAGGCCGCTGAACAGCCAGCTCAACGATGGATGATTCTGCCAGTAGGCCAGCAGCGACCGCAGCAGGTCCGGCCGGCGCAAAACCGGCGAATCGGGCGGCGTCTCGCCGCCGAGGATGATGTGGTTGCCGCCGCCCGTGCCGGTATGCCGCCCGTCGAGCATGAATTTTTCCGTGCCCAATCGGGTCAACCGCGCCTCGTCGTAGAGCACGGTGGTGCGTTCCACCAGTTCATCCCAGGATTTGCTGGGATGCAGGTTGACCTCGATCACGCCGGGGTCCGGCGTCACGGCCAGCTTGTTCAACCGGGGATCGCGCGGCGGGGTTTCGCCTTCGATGATGACCGGCAAGCCCAATTCAGTTACGGCGGTTTCGATGCCGGCAATCAAATCCAGATAATCCTCGGTCGTGGCCGCTGGCGGCATGAAAAGGTGCAACCGCCCTTCGCGCGGTTCGACGCACAGGGCGGTGCGAATAATCCACGGGGCGCTCTGGCCCTGCACGGGGCGACGGTTGGGGTCGTACTCCGGCGGCAGGGGCGGCAGCTCCACCCGCTCCGCCTCCAGTTTGCCCAGTTGCTGGGCGCGCTGGCCGGGACCATAACCGGCAGGCCACGGCACGCCGCCGCCAGGCCGCAAAAACCGCTGGCCGGCGGTTTCCGGGTTGCGCGGCTGGTAGGGAAACTCCTTGGGCAACTCCGGCAGCTTGGGCTGGGACGGATCCGGCTGCCACGTCCACGGATATTCCTTTTCCGCCACCCAGGGAATGGAATCCAAGGGCAGGCGCAAGCCCATCGGGGAATCGCCGGGAATCAGCCAGAGCGTGTCGTCATCACGCAGGAACCACTTGCCGGACATCCAACCCGCTTGGTTGCCGTACCACGCCCGCTTGATGGGCAGGGCGTAACCGACCGGAACATCCAAGCCTTGCTGAAAAAGCCGCGCGATGCGGTCCCGCTCCAGCTTGTCTTTCAAATTGGTTTTCTCCGGGGTGACATTGACCGGCAAACGACGTTCCTTCCAGGTGTAATAGAACGCGTCTTCATACGCCGGAATCATGTATTTCGGGTCGGCGCCCACAACCTGCGAGATGCGTTCCAGCAGCGCCTTGGCGTCCTTGGCCGAATGGCCGTAGTTCTTGGATTCATCGGCGATGAGCGCATCATCTTTCCAGATCGGCACGCCGTCCTTGCGCCAATAACAGGCCAGCGCCCAGCGCGGCAGGGGTTCGCCCGGATACCATTTGCCCTGGCCATAGTGCAGCAGCGAGCCCGGCGCGAATTTATGGCGCAGGCGCTTGATGAGCTCGCCGGACAACACCCGCTTCTTGGGCGAAACCGCCGTGAAATTCCACTCCGGACCGTCCGGGTCATCAATCGAAATAAAGGTCGGCTCGCCACCCATGGTCAGTCGCACGTCCCCTTTTTTCAAGTCGGCATCAATGGCGTGACCCAGCGTCTCAATCCGGCTCCATTGCTCGTCGGTGTACGGAAGCGTGACGCGTGGCGATTCCTCAACGCGCGTCACCTTCATCTCGTGGCTGAATTCACATTCGCATTCGTCCACCACCCCGGTGATGGGCGCGGCGCTGGTGGGATCGGGCGCGCAGGCCAGCGGAATGTGGCCCTCGCCGGCGAGCAAGCCGGAGGTGGGATCAAGGCCAATCCAGCCGGCGCCGGGCAGATAGACTTCCGTCCAGGCGTGCAGATCGGTAAAGTCCTTTTCGGCGCCGCTGGGGCCATCGAGCGATTTGACATCCGGCTTGAGCTGGATCAAATAGCCGCTGACGAACCGGGTGGCCAGACCGCAATGCCGCAACAACTGGCACAGCAGCCAGGCGGTGTCCCGGCACGAACCGCTCATTTTTTCAAGCGTCGCCTCCGGCGTTTGCACGCCGGGTTCCAGCCGGATGGTGTACTTGATGTCCTTCCACAGGCGCTGGTTGACGGCCACCAGAAAATCATTCGTGCGCGGCTTTTCCTCGAACGGCACGTCCAAGCGCTCCTGCTTGGTGCGACGCCGGGTTTCCCCGAGTAACTCCCGGCGGAGGCCGGCTAGATATTGGGTGAATTTGGGCGTGAGCCAGCATTTGTGCTGAAAGGGGGCCAGCTCGTGGCCAAGCGCCGGGTCGTATTCAAAGGGAAATCGCTGGGCGTCGGGCTCCAGGAAAAAATCGAATGGATTAAGCACCGCCATCTCCGCCACCAGATCCACCTCCACGCAAAACTCGTGCGCCGGCTCGGGAAACACCAGCCGCGCCAGATAGTTTGACTGCGGGTCCTGCTGCCAGTTGATGAAATGCTTGGCCGGCGTGATGCGCAAGGAATAGCTCAGGATGCGCGTGCGGGCATGCGGCGCCGGCCGCAGCCGCACTATTTGCGGCCCCAGGCTGACCAGCCGGTCGTATTGGTAATGCGTTTTATGATGGAGGGCGACGTGGATAGACACAGTTTTTTAAATTTATGTTTCAGGATTAACGACAGGCGATGGCCTCATAGCACCCCCTCCAGGTAGCGGATGCGTTTGTGGACATCGGTGTTGATGGAATGATAAGGCTGGGTGAGGTTGCCGGGGTCGAACAACGTCTGCCGCATGTGTTCGGCGTCGTCACTGCCAATGGCCTCATTAAATATCGGTAGCAGGTAATCAATGCCCATTTTGGAGGGCTTCATCAGTTTGGCGTCATACAGCGCCGGATGCATGGAACGCGCGTGAATGAGGCCCCAACGGTCTCGAAAACGGTTGGCGTCGTAGCCTTCCACATGAAAACCCTTGCTGCGGGTGTATTGCAAAATGGAGACGGCGTTATTGCGGCCTTCGATCAGCATATCCACCGTCTTGGCCCCAAGCTGCGCCGCGTGAAAGCGATCAAACAAAATGGGGCGCCCTCCGCGTTGCGTGTGCCCCACTTTGCGGGTGAAGATGGCCTCCTTGGCGGATTCACCACGCCGATAAAGCTGGAAATACCGGTCACCAATCATCTGGATGAGCTTGGCGCGCAACGCCTCGGCCGCGCCGCTCAAGACCACATTGCCGCTGGGGTCCGTGGACTTGCTCTCGGCGCCCAATTCGCGGCCCTGCTCGTCCACAATGCCCTCGCCGCAGACGATCACCACGTTTTTCTGCAAGTCGTAAGTGTGCTTGACGCGCTCAACCAGATGCTCCAAATCCAGCGGCTGCTCGGGCACCAAAATAATGTCGGGCTGGCCGTACGCCGTGCCCAAGGCAAGGTAGCCGGAATGCCGGCCCATGACTTCAATGATGGCAATGCGGCGGTGGCTTTCCGCCGTGGTGCGGATGCGGCCAACGCCCTGGGCGGAGACAAAGACCGCGGTAGCGTAGCCGGGCGTGACGTAGTTGATGATCTGGTTCAGGTCAAACACCGCATGGGATGCAGCGCGTTTGTACCGGAAACCGTGCTTGGCGGCAGAATCATTGACGCGCACCCATTCGTCGGGCTCGCTGGCATAGTTCAGCCCCAAGTCATTATCAATGGTCTTGGGCGAAAGCACCACCGGCAGGCGTTCGGCCAAGGGCTGCAAGCCATTTAACGTGCCGTCGCCACCGATGCAAATCAGCCCCTCAATCCCCAGTTTCTTGAGGCGCGAAACTATCAGGTCCAGATCCTCGGTCTTGTTCGGGTCCACGTAATCGCGGGAGGAACCGATGAGCGTGCCGCCCTTGGTCGGGTCCAGTTCGGGAATACCCTGATAAAGCGGATTTAGATGCAGGTGCGGGACGCGCGGATTAAACAGACAGTTGAATCCCTTGATCAGGCCCAGGATTTCCACCTTGAGCTGATTGGCGCGGGTGACCGCGCCATGAATCGTGGCATTCAAGGCGGGGGTGTCCCCGCCGGCGGTGAGAATACCGATGCGTTTCATGTCGTGGTTCGCGGCGCCGGGGTCTCGCCAGTGAATCTCGGTGTCGAGGTCGAATGGGCTTGGAGCAAACCCGCGGGCGGGAGGCACGGGACGCAATGGTCCGCCCGGGGCGCTGCGGATTGCTGTTGCTGCTGCTCTTCCTGCTGCACCATGATTTCCTCTTCGAGGTTGTTGAAATTCTGCACGATGTAGGCGTTGAACAACGCGGCCCCAATGTCGTTTAGCTTGGTTTGCAGGCGATCCAGGTATTCGTGCAGTCCGGCTTCGAAAATCTCGGTGATGGTGGAGAATTGCAGCTCCGCCACCAGCCGGCCGGCGAGCTTCTCGGCGTCATTGCAGAATTTGCCCTCGGCCACGCCGGAGATCTTGCGGAGCGCATGGTTGAGTTCGTCCACACAAAAGCGCACGGAGCGCGGGAAGTCCTCATTGAGCAGGAGAAATTCCGCCACTAGCCGGGGGCTGACTTCCGCGCCGTGAATGCTCTTATAGGCGTCCCACGCACTGCACGAACGCAGGATGGCCGACCATTCCAGCGCGTCGGTTTCGCTGACCGTTTCCGGCAAGCCCTTGGGCGGAAGGGCCTCGTAACGGAGATCCAGAATGCGGGAGGTTTTATCGGCGCGCTCGATATACTTGCCTACTTGGGCGAACCACCAGCCTTCGTTATGAATGAGCGTGGCATAGGTCAAACCGATGATGAGCAGCGAACTGGACTTGATCTGCTGGAAAAATTCGCTGGGGCTTTCCTTCCAAGCCTGCCGCGCCTCGGGCGTGCGCACGAACCAATAAAGCCGGTTCAATTCCTCCCACAGCTCAATGGTGATCTGGTCGCGCACCATGCGGGCATTTTCGCGGGCCTGGCAAATCGAGGAGATGATCGAGTTGGGATTATCCAACTGGAACACCAGAAACTCCGTCACGTTCTGTGCCGTGGCTTTCCGGTGCAGGGCGAAGAATTGCGCCTCGTCGCCCGTGGTCAGCACGATGGGCAGCCAGTGCTTGGCCAGACGCTCTTCGTCCAGGTTCCGGAGATCCAGGAGCAGTTGCAAATTCACGTCCACGATCCGCGCGATATTCTCAGCACGCTCGATGTAGCGGGACATCCAATACAGACTGTTGGCAACGCGACTTAACATAGCTTTAAAAAATCTGAATTACGGTTTGCGATGGACGCGCCGGGCAATGGCTGAGGCGCTCGTGCGGGCGCGCCGTCGAGGTGCCCCCGCAAGCTCGGCCGGCCCGCCAATCGCATTACGCATAAAGTATAAAGGGCTTCATTCATCACCATAGAGCACCCAGGTGTCTTTGCTGCCGCCGCCTTGCGACGAATTGACCACCAGTGATCCCTTGCGCAAGGCCACGCGGGTGAGGCCGCCGGGCACCATGACCGTTTTCTCACCCGAGATGATGTACGGCCGAAAATCAATGTGCCGGCCTTCAAACAACCCCTCCTCCACGTGCGTGGGATGGCGGGACAGCGAGATCGTGGGCTGGGCGATATAATTGCGCGGCTCGGCGATCACTTTCTTGCGAAATTCGGCGATCTCGGCCTTGGTCGCCTTGGGTCCGATCAACATGCCGTAACCGCCCGATTCGTTGGCCGCCTTGACGACCAGCTTTTCCAAATTGTCCAATATATATTTCAGATCCCCCTCCTCATGCGCCAGATAGGTCGGCACATTCGAAATAATCGGGTCCTGATCGAGGTAATACTTGATGATCTTGGGCACGAAATAATACATGACCTTGTCGTCGGCGATACCCGTGCCAATGGAGTTGGCCAGCGAGACATGACCGGCACGGTAGGCATTCACCAAGCCCGGCACGCCCAGCATCGAGTCACGCCGAAACACGGTCGGATCCAGAAAATCATCGTCCACCCGGCGGTAAATGACGTGGACGGGCTGCAACCCCTTGGTGGTGCGCATGAAGACCCGCGCATCCCGAACCAGCAGGTCGCGGCCCTCGACAATCTCGATGCCCATCTGCCGCGCCAGATAGGTGTGCTCGAAATAGGCGCTGTTGTACGCGCCCGGCGTGAGCAGCACCACGGTGGGATCGGACACCCCCGCCGGAGCAATATATTGCAGCATTCGCAGCAATTCCCGCGGATAATCCTCCACCGGCCGCACCCCCACGCTCTCAAACATGCCCGGAAACGTGCGTTTCATCGCCCGGCGATTCTCCAATACATAGCTGACGCCACTGGGACAACGCCCGTTGTCTTCCAAGACCAGATAATTGCCCTGGTCATCGCGGATCAAGTCGGTGCCGCAGACATGGATGTAAATGTCCTTGGGCACGTTAAAGTTCACAAATTCCCGGCGAAAATGCTTGCCCGATAGAATGTAATACGGCGGAATGACCCCGTCCTTCAAAATACGCTGCTCATGGTAAAGATCGTGCAGGAACAGATTCAGCGCCGTAATGCGCTGCACGAGTCCGCGTTCGAGATAATCCCATTCCTTGGCCGGGATGATTCGCGGCAGCAAGTCAAACGGAAAGATCTTCTCCGCGCCGGCTTTGTCGCCATAAACGTTAAAGGTGATGCCCTGGCGCAAAAACGCCAGATCCACCGACTGGCGCTTATGGTCGAACTCGGGCAGCGTCACCTCTTGGAACAATTCGAGGAAGCGACGGTAATGCGGTCGGGTCTGACCCTCGGGGGTCAGCATCTCATCGAAGAAAGTTTCAGGGTCGTACCCCTTCAGCATCCGCGAACGCGGCGGCAATTTAGTCTTGGTGGCCATTTTAAAACAGTTCTGAATATTTCAATTAAATGTAAAAAAAACGCCAGTTTGAGGCGAATTCAGCCAAAAACACACGGCGCAAGCCGGTTTGTGTGCAGCGGAACTGATCTTCATGCATCGTATTGCCATTTCCAATAGCAAGCTCCTTGCCGACAGGCAAGAACGACCCGAAATAATTTCAACAGGCTGAAAAAACAGGCGATTCAACCTGATGAAGGCGAGGTCCGGTCACAATGACCCGCCGCGATTTGCCAGGTTCATGGCCTGCCCGCCTCCTTACCGCAACGGCACCGTCGTATGCGGGAAGGGGTAATACGGTGGTACCGGAGCGCGGAAACGACTGGGCAATGTGTGTAGCGGGCGGTACAAGGCGCGGTGGTCGAATGGAATTTGAGCACCGGATGGAGGCGCGGCGGTCGGCGGAAGGCGATGACGACACGTTCCAGGGATTGCGGCGGGGTTTGTATTCTGGGATCGAGGAGTTTCGGCGGCGGACGCTCGAAGCGATTGAGAAAATGAAGGGAGAAAGCAGCGGTGTTGGGAGTGCGCCGGAAGACGGCGCTCGACAAGGCGGATCGGATTGTGGCCGAAAACTTGAAACGCTTGCGGTGGACGGAAGCGGACTTGCGGCGGGACCGCGAGAGTGATCCCGAAGAATTGCGGATCGCGGTGCGGTTGCGACGGGAGACAATTTGGTCATTCAAGAAGACGTCGGCCCCGATGGACGCGGACTCAAAGCGAAGGAAATAGCGCTTGTCCGGTTCGGGGCGAATCGGCAACTCGCGCAAATACCAGTTTGGACCGCGATACTATTTTGTATCTTTCACCTGAATAGGCACGGTAAAACCGGAGGCGCGCTTGCCGCCGCCAATGACGTAGCCCATGACGACGTAGTTTGTGCCGGGTTCTTTCGGTGCGGTAATTTCCGCCGTTGCTTCGTCAGCGTTGACCGGGCCGGATACGGCTTTGCCGGCCTTGTCCAAAATCCACCAACGAAATTGGAGTTGGGAATTGGTGTCGTCAGGGTTGGTGGCCGTGGCCGTGACTTTGAACGGCTGGCCGGACAGGACCACGGCGTCGCTTTCGTTCGTTTGTCCGTCGATTCTTATTTTTGTCAGCAGTGGCCCGCGCGGCTGCGGGTATTTTCCAGACCAGTAATGGCAGAATTCCTCGGTGATTGGCGTTGCGTAGAGTTCCTTTTCGTCAACGCTTTTTACATTGCCCCGCGGGTTGAGAAAGGCGCAAAAGTAGGTGGGTCTTTGCAGAGGTCCGGAACCCCACAGGAACATGGTCGAGCCAAGACACCGCGGCGCGGCGTCGATTTTCTGAAAGCTGTTACGCAGGTCATCCAGCTTGGCGTCATAGGACTCCTCGTAAACATCGCCCCAGGCGGTAGTGCGCCCCCACCAGGGGCCTTGCGGGCCCAACTCGGAAACATAGTAGGCGCGGCCCCACTCCGCCTCGAGAGTTTTGCTGGCGCCGCCCACGGCACCCTGGCCGTAGCTGTTGTAGCCGATCACATCCAGGTCCGGGGCATACTCTTTGACGAGGGCAATCTTGTCCGCAGGCGCGTTGATCATCGTGAGACTGGTCAACTGTTTCGGAAAGCGCTGGTGCAAGGCGAGCGACATGCGATTGACGGTTTCGAGGTAGGCCGGATCCAGCGGCACCTCGTTGCCCAAACACCACATCAAAACCGCCGGATGATCGCCAATGCGACTGACGGTCGCGTCAAAGACTTCGACTTGGTCGTCGCCTTTTTCGCGATAGTCCCAGTCCCAGATGGAGCCGCCTTGGCCTTGGTTTTCTCCCTGCCGGGGCATCCAGATACCAACGATGACCTTTAGCCCCAAGCGCTGGTAGCTATCAAGCTTCGCGCGCGATGGCGGTATGTAGGTGCGGAGTGCATTGGCGCCGTAGGCGGCGGCCAGATCGAGGCGCGTCGTTCCACAAATGCCCTTGATTTGAAAACCGCGAAACACCTCGTAACGGGCCGCGCGGGCGGAATCCGCCGTACGCATCAGTGCCGAATAATCCAGCCCGGAAGCTGTGGAGGCCATGAAAAGGCCCAACCCGGCCCACAACAGTGGCCGTGGCCGGCACGCCAAACTCAATTTGCGCACAGCCCGGTTGATGAGCAAAACCATGGTTGTTTTCTCAAAGGAAGCGGTTGGATGGAGGACATTCATAATGATGATAGCATGGCTGGGATTTACAGTCACCGGGCGTGAAGTTTAGGTTCACCCCATCAGTTTTTTCTTGATTGCTGTTGACAAACGGGGGGATTCGACGCTCACAGTTCACGGTTGCAAAAGATATAGAATTTCGAGGAATGCCGTTGTGTTATTGCCGGGAATGGCGCTGGAAGTCACCGGTTGCCCGGCGCTCCAAAGCGCGGGATTAAACGCCGCCTTGCTGGCATTAACCGTGGTGTGGCCATCGCCCCAAAGACAATTGAGCGCGCCAGCCGACGAGCCGGAGCGGTGGGCAATTGATTCATAGTCAAACATTAAGTCCGTCATCACGGTGCGATCCGCCGTGAGTTGGGTTGACTTCGTAGCCAGGGTAAACAGATACGGACTGAACGCGCTCACCTGCTGCTTGGTCTGGGGATAATACATGTAAGTCGAGCGCACCAGCAAATGACCAGTCGTCGGAATACTCGGCCAGGAACCGCTGGCCGTGTAATTGTCATAATCCCATTGATCGCCGGGCTTGGTGCCCGGACAATAAAAGCTCTTGGCGCTGGAGATCAATCCCGAAGTATAGAAAAACCCATGATTGGTCGGACTACTGGTGTCCGCCTTTTGGCCCGCAGTTTGAGTGGTGTTGAACAGAACGTAGCCCTCCCAAGGGGCGCCCGCAGTGCCGGCGAATGCTGCCGGCACGAGTACATCACCGTTGTCGCCCGAATATATAAACAGAGCCGTGCCCATTTGTTTGAGGTTGTTCAAACAGGAAATGCGTTGGGAGCGCTGCTTGGCACTCGTCAGGGCGGGCAGGAGCATGGCAGCCAAGATGGCGATGATGGCAATGACCACCAGCAGTTCGATCAAGGTGAATCCGTTATTATTTCGCGACGATTTTTTCATAGCAACAGGTTTCACAGGTTCATTGTGCCGGTTCAAGAGTTTCAAGGTCATTGACCGAGCGAACGGTAAAAACCGGTCGGACGAATGGCCGCGTTGGTGTCAATGAATTGCCACAGGCCCGCACCATCAGATGTGTTGGTGCTGATGGTTTGCCAAACCGTTGGCGGCGTCAGGTTGGTGGTCATTTGCAATAGATAATTTGCGTAGGGCGTTCCCGCGAAGGACAAGGTCGCACTGCCGGCGCCGTTGGCCGTGATGCCAGTGATGATTTGCGGACCGGGAGCGCCGGCGGACGACTGACGGATCGTTTCCAGGGCATCTATGGGAGCCGCACCGATATAGAAACGGACGCTGTCCATCATGCCGGCAAACGACCGGCTCTGACTGACGTTGTTACCGACCAGCAGATTAACGCCGGTGCCCACGGCGACGGGTCCGGGCGCTGCGGCGGCTTCGCCCAGGGCGGTAACTGCGTCTAATTCGGAGCCTGTGTAGTAACGCACCGCCTGGCCATCCCAGGTCGCCGCCACAAAAATCCATTGGTTGGTCGAGCCCGAAATCGCGGAGGAATTTAATGCGGCGGTGGTGTTGACATACGCTTGCAAGGAGCTACCGAATCTCAAGAAACCGAGACTGTTGGCTTGGCCGTTATCGGTGGTTCCATAGGGACCGAGCACAAACAATCGCGAAAAATTAGCCCCATAGGGACTCGACGGCTTGATCCAGAGCGTCACCGTGAAGGATCCCAAGGTGCCGAAATTGACCGTCGAGTCATTTACCGCATAAGCCAGCGGACCAGCCCCACCCATGATGCCGGGCGATCCGGTGGCGAAGTCCAGCGCCCGGCCAACGCCCGAGACACCGGAACCCAACTGGCCGTGAAAATCATACGGGGCTAGATTGGAATCCGACAAATTGAGCGGCATGCCATTGACCGAATCCAGCGTGGTCACACCGTTGCTTTCATCTTCAAAGTCGAATTCCAATAACAGGTTGTTGGTGATGTTGGCATTGACAGTCAACTGCGCCTGGCCTGTAACCACCGCCACACAAGGCAGGCCCACGACGCAGTCATACAAGGCTCCCGAGTCGGCGGTCGTCAGGTTGGTCAAGGTCAGCACCGCGGTGCTCGAACCGCTGACGCCACTTCCGTCTGTCAGATTGACGGTGTTCTTGCGCCACTGATAAACCATGTTGGAGCCGGTGATGTGCACGCCAAACACAGCCGGCCAGCCCGCCACTACCGTCTGGTCAAACGGTTGCTGGACAATCGACGCCGGCGTGGTCTCGACGGACAACGTCGCCACTGCGGAAACAATCGTGGCACAGCCGCTGATCACCACCAAATGAAACTGCGTTCCATCATCGGTTCCGGAAACGGACGATGTCGTATAATTCGTGGAGGTGGCCGTCGGGATGGTGATCCAATTGGCTCCCTGATTGGTGCTGTATTCCCAAAGATAGCTCAATCCCGAGCCGCCGCTGAGGGTGGCGGAAAAGGTTGGCGAATCACCTGGGCAAACAATCTGGCTGGCCGGTTGCGTGGTGAAGATGGGAAGACTTTGATTCAGGATAGTGCCGCTCACTTCACTGGACGCGGCACTCACCATGGTCGCATTGGTAGCCACAATTTTGTAGAAATAGGTGGTACCGACCGAAACGCTCGCATCCACGTAATTGTTGGTGGCCGTGACCGCGTAGTTTGCTTCTGCGCCCGAGGTGGTGGAGCGTTTGATGATATATCCGGTGGCGTAGGGTGAAGCGGTCCAACTCAACGCAGCCTGGCTACAGGTGGTCAGGTTCACGTTCAAGGGCGAGGAAAGAACCAAAGCCTGCTGGCGCACGCCTTCCAATAAGGCTGCGCTGCCGACACCGGTATAGAAACGAACGTCATCCACCCAACCCACAAACGGACGGATGCCGCTGTAAAGGTTGCCAATCGCCAGGTTAAAGTTGGGTCCCACGTTAATGGGGCCTAACGCTGCCGGCGAAGAGCCCAGAGACGTGATGGCGTTGGTTTCCGTGGCATTGTAATATTGGACCGTCTGGCCGTCCCAGGTCACCGCTAGGAACATCCATTGACCGGTCGGGGCACTAAATCCGGGTGAAGTAAGGGGACTGGCGCTGTTTAGGAAGATTCCCAGCGGACCGCCATAGTCGCTCACCACGAGGGTATCGGGTCCCGAGATACTGGTGGTGCTGCCCAGGCAAAACAATCGCGGCAGATAATTCCCATTGAAGGCCGCCGTGGGTTTGATCCACATCGTCATCGTGAAGTTGGTAAGCGATCCAAAATTGACCGTTGCGTTAGCGGTGGTGAGTGCCGTGGGCCCGGAAACCGAGGGGGTTCCGGAAGTGAGGTTCAGAGCCTGGCCATTTCCATACACGCCAGAGCCGGCGGGACCGTGATAATCGGCGGCGTTCCCATTCGCATCCACCAAATTCAGGCTGACGCCCGCCACCGAGTCGGTGGAGGTCGTGCCGCCATCCTCGAAGGCGAATTTCAATTGTTGACTGACGACAGAAAGCGTCGCCGACGACGAAGGCGTGGCACCGCAAGTGCCGATAACCATGATCCGGAATTGCTTGCCGTCATCCGCATACGTGACCGGTGCCGTGGTGTAATTGGTCGAGATCGCCGTCGGGATGTCGGTCCAGCTGGAGCCCTGATTGGTGCTGTATTGCCACAGGTATCCGGACGGGCTGCCGCTGATAACGGCGGAAAAAGTTGCCGTCGTCCCGCTAAAAACCGATAGGCTCGCCGGCTGGCTGACAATGGTGAAGGGCGTGCCGCTGGAAATCGTGCCGCTCACTTCACTGGACGCGGCACTCACCATAGTCGCATTGGTAGCCACAATTTTGTAGAAATAGGTGGTGCCGACCGACACGCTCGCATCCACGAAATCATTGGTTGCCGTTACCGCATAATATGTTTCCGCGCCCGGAGTAGTGGCGCGACTGACAACATATCCAGTGGCGTAGGGTGAGGCGGTCCAGCTCAGCGAAGCCTGACTGCAGGGGGTCAGGGCCACGTTCAAGGGCGGGGAAAGAACCAAAGCCTGCTGGCGCACCGTTTCCAGCGAGCTACTGCTCTGCGCGTTGGTGTAAAACCGCACATCATCAATCCAGCCCACAAACGGACGGATGGGACTGTAAATCAGGTTGCCGATCGCCAGGCAGAAGGAGGGGCCAACGTTGATCGGTCCCGCCGGCGCGGCCACCGATCCCGCCAGCGTTAGACTGTTGGTTTCCGAGCCGTAATAAAAGTGCACGTTCTGCCCATCCCACGTGGTCGCCAAAAAAGTCCATTGGTTTGAGGGCTCGCTGAAGGTGGGGGAGGTTCTCGCCGTGGCGTTATTGATGAACACAGACAAGGGAGAACCATTGTTTTCCAGCATCAACGTATTGGTTGCTTGCTGAGTGACTGTAGCGCCGAAACAAAACAATCGCGGAATATAGTTGGCGGTGCCGATGGCATACTTGGTCGGCTTGATCCACATCGTAATCGTAAAATTGGTCAAGGTTCCAAAATTGACGGTGGAATTAGTGGTCGTCAAAGCGTTTGCCGAGGCGGTGCTCAAGATGCCGTTGGTAAGTTTCAACGCCTGGCCATTGCCATACACGCCAGAGCCGGCGGGGCCGTGAATATCGGTGGGGTTTCCACTCGCATCCACCAAGTTCAGGCTGACGCCCGCCACCGAGTCGGTGGTCGTGGTTCCACTGTCATCAAAGCCGAATTTCAAGGACTGCGCGTTCACACCAAAGACTCCGAGCAGGCCGATCATGACGGCGACAAGGTATTTCATATTGTTGATCATACAGCTCATTTTATGAGGCCAGATGCGACTGGAAGATGAGTGGCGGGGGGCGATCATAATTCTTTTAGGGTTGGTGCATTTCTCGGTGGTCATGGGTCGACTATACGAGGGAACCCGAAAATGACAATACGTCCAAAGGGGTGTATGGGCTGCACTCGGAAGCTATTTTTTTAAGAACTGCGCGACCGCTTCGCCGCGGGAATGAACGTGCATTTTTTTGTAGATCCGGCGGATGAACATCCGCACCGTATGCACGCTGATGTCCAACCGGTCGGCGATTTCCTTGTTCGCCCGTCCTTCCACGAGCAGATCCAAAATCTCGCGTTCACGGCTCGATAAACCGGCCGCCTCCGCCTGCGGCTGCGACTTCTGACCAAAAAACTTTACGACCCGCCGTGCCACCGAGGAACTCATCGGTGCGCCGCCTTGATGCAAGTCCGCAATCGCCTCCAGCAATTCCTCCGGGGCGCTCCGCTTGAGCAGATAACCGCTAGCCCCGGCGCGCAGGGCGGCAAAGATTTTATCGGTTTCCTCGTAAACCGTGAGGATGAGCACATTGGCCTCGGGCCACTTGAGCTTGAGTCGCTGCACGCATTCAATGCCGGTCATACCGGGCAGCGCGATGTCCATCAGCACCACGTCCGCCGCCTCGCCCGGTAGTTTTGCCAGCGCCGCCTCGGCGCTGCGATGCGTGCCGACGAGCCGGAATCCCTTGGCCGCGTGGATGATTTTAGCCAAATTCTCGCGAAACCAGTCGTTATCCTCGACAATGGAAACGGTGATGTCGGTCGCCGACACGGATTTTTCTTCATCGGGCATATCAAATTGCTTTATTGGGAAAAACGAACCCCACGTTCAATTCCGGCACTTCGACCCGCAGCGTGGTGCCTTGACCGGGCAGGGATTGAATTTCAATTCGGGCACCGATGGCGGTGGCCCGGGCGCGCAAGTTGGCCAGCCCGTTACCGCCAACTTGCGCGCCAGGCGAAAAACCACAGCCATCATCTCGGATAGTGAAAGAAAGGCTACGCCCCTCGACTTTCGCCGCCACGACTACGTTGCGCGCCCCGGAATGTTTCAGCACATTGTTCAAGGACTCCTTGATGATGGCGAGCAAACTATGGCGCAAGTCGGGAGACATCGGCCGATCATCTACGTCCACCGGAATTTTGAGCTGGCAGCGGACGGGCGTGTCGTGAAAAAATTCCTCGGCGTAATGCGTGACGTAATCCAGCAGGTTGGCGAGCGAATCGTTGCCGGGGTTCACGGTCCAGACCGTTTCGTCGAGGGCGCGGATTAGTTGCTGGGCCGCCTGGGAGACGTCATGGAGCTGGCGGCTGGTTTCCGGAAGTTCCACCGACCGGCTGGCGGCGGCGGCCAGCACGCTGATCTTGGTGGTGCGCGCCCCGAGATCGTCGTGCAAATCCTGCGCGATGCGCGTGCGCTCCCGCTCCAACGCGCTGGCCAGTTCCAAGCGCGTCAGCTTGCGCCGCATCCGCACACGTGCGGCCATCAACACGCCGCCGCCCACCAACCCCGCAAATGCGACTAACGCGCATGCGTGGAACCACGAAGTCTGCCAGAACGCCGGAACCACCTGAAAGGTGAACCGATATGGCTCATTATTCCAGACGCCGTCATTGTTGCAGGCGTTGAATTGAAACTCATAATCGCCGGGAGCAAGGCGCGGATACGTCGCGCTGTGCGATCTCCCATCCTCAACCCAGCTCTCATCAAAGCCCGACAGATGCCGCTTGAAACACACTTTCTCAGGCGCGATGAAGCTCATTGCGGTGTAGCGAAATTCGATCTTCTTGTAGTCATGCAAGAGTTTGATTTTTGTTCTGGCAGAAACGGGGACATCGTCCACCAACACACATTCGAGATTCAACGGCGGGGGCCGATAGTTCATGGGAATGGCGGCGGGATCGAAGGAAACGACGCCTTTACTGGTGGCAAAACGGATTTGCCCCGCCGGCGTCATCCACACGGACGGCTGGTGTTCGGCCACGCACTCGACGTTGGCCAAGCCGTCGGCCGGCCCGAAGTGAAGAACTTTTGCGTTCGACTGCCTGCCTTCCAGGACTGCTTGCAGTTCGGCGGTCAGCACGCGGGAAATTCCCCGCGAAGAACCGACCCACATCCAACCCGATTTATCTTGAATCAATTGGGTGATGACATCGTCGCCCAAGTCAGCGCGCTTCCCCAGAAACTGAACTTTGCCATGCTGAAGCCAACCCAGCCCGCCACCCAGCGTGCCAACCCAAAGAGAGTCATTGGTTCCCGGCAGCATGGCACCAATGGGAAATCGCAAAAAACCTTGTTCCGGTCCATATTCTTTCAAATCCTCCCCGCTGAACCGATACAAATTGCCCGCGCTGGTGCCAATCCAAACACATCCGGCATGGTCTTCGGCAATCGCCGTGATGGACTGATTGGTAAATCCGCGCCAGCTCAAGTCTTGCCAGCGGCTATCCTCGCCGGCCGGAAACTTGAACAAACCGGCCGGAAATCCACCCACCCACAGATTCCCTTTTTGATCGCGATGCAACACCCGCACTTGCGGACCATTCTTGTACAGTTGAACGGAGCGACTTGCTCCCGCGCCACTTTGATGGATTACTTCCCCGAGCTTCATTCCGAACCAAACCCCTCCAGTTCCATCTTCTAAAATGGATGAAACCGGTTGTTGTTCAAAATCCGGAATCATCTCCACGCGTCCGTTGGTCATCATTTTTCCCAATCCACCGCTATTGGGTGCCACCCAGTCGTTACACACGGACACAACCGATGCCGTTGGCAACCCGTCATCTTTATTTATCAGACGAAACACGCGCGGTCGGATCTTGAACAAGCCCGCGCCGTCAGTACCGACCCAAAGATCTCCCTCTGTATCCTCAAAAATGGCATAAACCGAGTGACTGATTTCTTCTACTTTTTCAAGATGTCGCCCCTTCAGGCGATATAACCCTCCTCCCTGCGACATTCCCAGCCAGAGCGTCCCGGCATGATCTTCAAACATCGTGTTGAGGCCATAGGGGCCGGACGGTAGTGCCACGACCGGTTCCTCCTTGGAGTCCGGACCAGAATTCAGCCGCCGCAAATCAAATCCAGTGGACACCCATAGCCCGCCGTTGCGACTCGGCGCCAGCGTAATGACGCTGCCCGCGTGCGTCGTCCAGTTGGTGGGTTTTCCATCCACCAACCGGCCATAAGTATCTTGCCGGCAAAACCACAAGTTCCCGTCGCTGTCGAACGTCAATTGGAACAGCATCTGCCCTTTCGTAATATTCCTCAGATCCGCGGTGGAAATGAAAGCTCCCGATTCCAGCCTTCCGACCGTGCCAATCCCCCTGGTCAACCACACAACGCCGGACCTGTCTTGCGCCAGTGAATCTACCCCGGCATTGGAAGGAAGATTCGTGGCGGCAATACTCAAGATGCTCCCGTCTAGGTAGCGAAACAACCCGGATCGGCGGGTGGCGATCCACACCGCCCCTGAATCATCCGAGATCATCTTCTGCACCGAACCCCGGGCCATGGCCGGCGAAGCATCGCTTTCAAACGTCACAAACCGCACTCCGTCAAAGCGGATCAACCCCTGCGGCGTTCCCATCCAGAGATAACCCTGATGGTCCTGCGTCAGGCAAGTAATCGAATTACGCGGAAGACCTTCATCTGCCTGCCAGTTCTGAATCAGATAATCCCCGGTGCCGCTGGCAATGGGAAGTGACGTTTCCGCGCCAACCGCCTGGGGCGACCGACCAACGGCCGCCAACAGCAACAGCATTCGCCAGGCAGAATGGATAAACGCAGAGTTCAAGGACTTAAAATTCAATAAATCAAAATCCTGTTATTGCAAGCTTAAGTTGCCAGTGGCGCTGCCCCCCCCCAGCGCAACGAGCCAACCTGCCGAAGCCGGAATCCTCCACCAGCGGCCGTGCTTTTCTCCAAGACCACGGAGCGCGATTGAATCATAGCCCCATGGAAGGCGGCTAACATGAAAGTGGGATGGACATTGCGACGGGAGCGGCCCAAATTGACAGACAATTTTTCCATGAAAAAACCAATCCTTCTCGCGGTGGCGCTGGCCACTATTTTTAATGCCCGAGCTGAAATGAAAGATGACATTCCACTCTGGCCTGAAGGCGCGCCCGGTGCGCTCGGCACTTCGTCCAATGACATTCCCACGCTGAAGCCGTATTTGCCGGACGCCACCAACGCAACGGGCGCGGCGATGGTGATCTGCCCCGGCGGCGGCTACGTACGACTTGCATCGCATGAGGGTAAAGACTACGCGCTCTGGCTAAACCAGCATGGCGTGACCTGTTTTGTCCTGAAATACCGGCTTGGCTCACACGGCTACCGGCATCCGGCCATGCTGAACGACGCCACGCGGGCGTTGCGCTGGGTGCGGGCGCACGCGGACGACTACAAAATTGATGCGCACCGCGTCGGCATCATGGGCTCGTCCGCGGGCGGCCATCTGGCCTCGACACTGCTCACGCACTTTGATTTGGGCGACACGAATTCATCCGATGCGGTTGCACGTCAAAGCTCGCGGCCGGACCTCGGCATCCTGTGCTACGCGGTCGTCACCATGGGCGAGTTCACCCATCAAGGCTCCAAGACTAATTTGCTCGGTCAAAATCCCGCGCCGGAACTGGTGAAGCTGCTTTCCAACGAACTGCAAGTGACGCCAAACACGCCGCCTTGTTTTTTATGGACCACGTTCGAGGACAAAACCGTACCGATGGAAAACACCATGCAATTCGCCGAGGCACTGCGGAAAAACCAGGTGCGGTTTGATCTGCACGTTTACGAAAAAGGCGGGCACGGCATGGGGTTGAAAGACAAACCGCCGTTTGCCCATCCGCATCCGTGGGCGGGCGATTGCCTGTTCTGGCTCAAGGTCCAGAACTTCGTGAAATAATCAAAAGCGGCGCAAATCAATGCGGCTGCGTCTTGGCAAGCCCGGCGCGGGCGTGTGCTTGTGCGCGAGATATTCGACGCCAAGTTCCGAGCGGTATTCACGCTTGGGCATTTCATCCAGCCTGATCACTCCGACCATATGGATGCTCGCAGTCACGGGGGACTGCCTCACGGCAGTCTCCTCATCTCGACAATGGAGAGACGCTGCCTCGGCAGCTTCCGACCGGACCGTTGCCAATCGCGCCGGTGCCAATAGGCTACTGCGGACGGAACAGCAGGTTCGGCTTACGGTTTTAGTTCTCATAGAACTATCACCACCACTTCATCACGCGCGTTTAAAAACCAACAAGCTTCTCTGGCGGTTAATGAGGGCTTGGAAGTGACGGCGTCACGACCACCCTTTTCCGAACGGCAGGGCAAGGTGGCATTCTGCGGCGACGGATGCAGCGTGAGCAGCGCGCTGGCGGGATTGGCGGCGGCGATGCGCAACGCCTGCAACTGCGGCCCGATGGCCCGCTTGGCCAACTTGTCCACATAAGTGCCCACCAGATGGTATCGGTAGTCCCGGGCCTGTTCGCTCCCCATGGGC
>Ga0316217_10002225_pt1 | contig 23692 bp, 18 predicted proteins | sample 1anoAmetaG_FD_203633 | JGI IMG/M metagenome (GOLD analysis project Ga0316217, IMG submission 203633) | Freshwater microbial communities from Trout Bog Lake, Wisconsin, USA - 1anoA | ecosystem: Environmental > Aquatic > Freshwater > Lake > Hypolimnion/Profundal zone | place: USA: Wisconsin...
GCGGTCTGGCCCTGGTCGAACACCGCCAGCAGCTGCTCCAGGTCGGTGCGCCGGCGGTTCTTGAGCCGGTTGATCTGGACCACGATGCAATCGTGGGTGAGGGCCTCCACGAAGGGATCGGGGATGGTGACCCGCTCGCCGGTGGCGGCATCGGTGTAATGGCGGTTGATTCGCACCACCGGGGCGTCGATGCACTCCAGGCCCTCGCCGAGGAAATAGATGGTCACGATCGGCAACGCCCGGCTGGCGCCGTCCTGGTCCAGGTAGACGTTCTCGCCTGCGGCGTACTGGGACCCCAGGTAGCGCCGGAAGCGCAGCACGTCCCCGGCGTTGTGGGCCTTCTGGATCTCGATCAGGACCAGCTTGCGGGTTCCGTCTTCCAGGCGCACGGCGGCGGTGAAGTCCAGGCGCAGCACCAGGATCTCGGGTCCCACCGGCAGCCGGTCCTCTTTCCGGGGTTTCGGCCGGACCTCATGCCGTACCTCGTTGGCCCGGAACTGCAGCTCCAGCACTTCCTTGCCCAGGAGGGCGGAGAGCATGAGCCGGGCCACCTTCTCGTCATCGAGGAGATACTTGAACACGACGTCGTAGATCGGATTGGCAACGTGCATGGCGGAAACGGCTCCAGGGGGAGTATAGCCGCGCCGGGTTCCGGGCGCGGGCCCGGAGCGCCGTCCCGCCGGCTCTGCCGGACTGCGCCAGCCTGGTCCTGATCTCTTCCATGCTGAAAGGCTTGGAGATGACCCCCACCCTTCAGCGCTCGGCTTTCGTCTCGAGCCCGGACGGGCTCTTCTGGTCGCTCGAGGTGTCCGGCGCCTGGCGCGGGTCCACCAGCCGGCCGCGGCGGTCCAGGGACAGCTCGCCCAGGCAGCTCCGCATGGATACCAGGCAGCCCCCCTCGTCATCGAAGGCGATCTGGGAGGGGCACCCCAGGAGCGCGTGGTCCGTGCCGGAAAGGTCGTCGGGCACCAGCTTGCCCGGGCGCGACTCGGCCACCGACGCCCCGTTGGCGAACCGGCCTCCAGCCACGGTGGCCAGTTCGCCGGTCACCGGGTCCCAGGTCCGGATGGCGGTGTTGCCCAGGTCCACGATGAACAGCTGGCCGCGGGACATGGCCAGCCCCATGGGAAGATTCAGGCAGGGGACTCCCGCGAAGCGCAGGGGGCCGGCGGCCAGGGGGGTGCTCCTCCATTCCTCGAACCCGCCCTCGTGGAAACTCCCGGCCACCGTGGCCACCCGGCCCTGCCGGCTGATCCGCCTGACCGCGCTCGAGACGCTCACGTACAGATCTCCGGTCAGGTCGTCCACGGCCAGGCCCCGGGGCCGGAAGAAGGTCGCCTTGTCCAGCGGCCCGTCCACCTGCTGTCGCGCCCCTTCCATCACCGGCCAGGCCTTGCCGGCGAACCTGGACACCTTGCCGTCGACGATCTTGCGGATGACGTGGTTCTCGGTGTCGGCCACATAGATGGCCCCCTCGCGGTCCACCGCCAGCGCCGTGGGGCCGTTGAACACCGCCTTGGCGCCCTCGCCGTTCTGGAAACCCTGCTGGCCGGGGCTGCCTGCCAGGGTCGTGACGTTGCCCTTGGCGTCCGCGGCGCGGATCACGTGGTTGCGGCAGTCGGAGATGAGCAGGCGCCAGGAAGCGCCCTCCCCCTGGACGGCCAGGCCCATCGGCCAGTTGAAGCGGGCCTCCAGCCCCTGGCCGTCGGCGTGGTCAGCTTGCAGGTCCCCGAGCCAGGTCCACACCGCGCCGGTCCTGGCGTTCACCACCCGGATCTGGTTGTTGCGGGTGTCGGCCACCAGCCAGTTGCCCTTGATCCGGTCATCGGGATGGCTGGGCACGTAGACCATGGCGCCGGGGAAGTTGAAGCCCGCCTTGGCACCGGTGCCGTCCCCCCGGTGGATCTGGTCCGGTCTCCCGGCCAGGATGTCCATGCGCGGGACATAGTCCTCGCCCAGGATTTGGCGTATGAGGTTGCCCAGCTGGGTGGCGTTGCTGACCAGCTCGGTGCCGTTGCCGACCCGGATCGTGGTTTCCGCCCAGGCGCCGGGGTCGCTGACGGCGTTCACCCGGATGCGGTAGGTCTCGGTGCCGAAGACGTGCGCCGGCGGCACGTAGAGCCAACCGCCGTGCTCGTCCCGGGTGAACCTGCCGCCGCCGGGCTCCACCACCCGGAACTCCCATTCGGGCTGGCTGGCGCTGGCTACGCCAGCGGTGAAACGACAGGTCTGCTCGGTGGTGATGAGGGCGTCCTTGGGGAAGATGGCCACCTGGGCCAGGGCGGCCGGGCCCGCAAGGGCGGCGGCCAGGATCGGGGTCGAGAATCGCAAAAGGCGCTCCGTGGAAAGGTGGAAGGGGGGCTGGCAAGCCCGGGCTACTGGAGTCTTGTGCCGCAAATGTATAAATAGTTTCTTAATCTGCCCGTTGTTTTTCAGAGCAGACTGCAGCAGTCCGGCTCAGGCTCGGTCAGTTCCAGCGCCTGCTTCGGCCGGATGGTCTCCGGCTCCAGGAACCAGACCTCGCGGGTGCGGTTGTGCAGATGGCCCGGCTTCGCCGGCGCCGGCAGGCCGGAAGCGCCCGCCAGCAGCAGGAGCGCGGCGGGGATCGGGAGGAAGGCGGTGGCCCGGGTCGGGGTCGGCATGATGGCTCCGGAAAGGGGACGGCCCAGGGCCCGCCCTGGAAACCTCCGGCGCGGGAGCCGTCTCCTTCGAGTGCGGGGTTTGAATGATTGGTTCATTTGAAGGGTCTTTGTTGGAAAAGCCAACCGGCACCCGATCCCGCGTCCCGGCATTGTCCGGTGCTACGCAGCTTTCCGGGAGCAGCCCAAGCTGCTGATTGGTATAAGGTGATACTTGATTCATCTGCCCCGGAGCCGCCATGCACCTCTCATCGCTCCCCCGCCGGGTCTACACCGCGGCCCCGACCCCGATCCAGCGCCTGGACCGGTTCACCCAGGCCCTGGGCCCCGGCGCGCCGGCGGTCTTCATCAAGCGGGACGACCTGCTGGGGCTGGCCGGGGGCGGCAACAAGACCCGCAAGCTGGAATTCCTGGTGGCGGACGCCCTGGCCCAGGGGGCGGACACGCTCATCACCTGCGGCGGGGTCCAGTCCAACCACTGCCGGCTGACCCTGTCGGCCGCGGCCCGGGAGGGGCTCCATGGCCGGCTGGTGCTGGCGGAGCAGGCCCCGGGCGAGTACCGCCCCGACGGCCCGGGCAATGTCCAGCTGTTCCACCTGCTGGGGGCGGAGCGGATCGTCACCGTGCCGTGGCAGGCCGACCTGGGCATGGCGCTGGAACAGGCCGCGGACGAGGCCCGGGCCCAGGGCCGGAAGCCCTACGCCATCCCCCTGGGCGGCTCCAGCCCCTTGGGCGCCCTGGGCTACGTGGCCTGCGGCCGGGAGATCCTGGACCAGGCCCAGGCCGCCGGGCTGGCCTTCCACCATGTGGTGGTCGCGGTGGGCAGCGCCGGCACCCTGGCCGGGTTGCTGCTGGGCCTGGCCGGCCAGCCCCGGCCGGTCCCGGTGACCGGCATGACAGTCCTGCACCCCAGGCCCCGGGCCGAGGCCATCGCCCGGGACCTGGCGCGCGCCACCGCGGCGCTGCTGGGCACCCCGGAGATTCCGGCCGAACGGGTGGTGTGCCTGGACGACTACCTGGGGCAGGGCTACGCCCTCCCCACTCCCGGCATGCTGGAGGCGCTGGCGCTGCTGGCCCGGACCGAAGGCATCCTGCTGGATCCCACCTACACCGGCAAGGCCATGGCCGGCCTGGTGGACCTGGTGCGCCGGGGGGTGTTCCGGCGCGGGGAGAACGTGCTGTTCCTGCATACTGGCGGCGCGCCGGGGCTGTTCGCCCATCCGGACCTGTTCCCGGCTCCGTGAGGGGCTTCCTCATCCCTATCGTAGAGGATGGCTTCCCGGGTTTTCCTTTCGGGCTATGGGCCTCGATGTCGACGAAGTCTTCCATGAGCTGGATCCAGAGCTTGAAGCTCCCGGCGACCATGGACAGCTTGGGCCCGCCGTCTTGTTCCCTGGCCGGACGTTACACTCGGCCGCTGGGAACAACTGGGTGACAAACCTGCCGCGTGGGTCATCCCATGGACTGGCGCCTCCTGCTGTATGTCTGCCCGGCCCTGGGAAACTGTTAAACATTTTCTCTTGACTCTCCGGGAAAAGTGTTTAACATTTTTACTGGAGCCGGGATGGCTTTCATCGTCCGTTTCACACCAGCTTCCGAAGCCCACCTCTACAAACACTCCAAGGAAGACCCAGAAATCCAGCCCCATTTCGTCGAGCGACTGCTCAACGAAGCCGAACCTCAGGTCATCTATGAAGACCGGGTCGAGGGCCGATACATCTTCGAGGGCTATCTGGCTTGCCGTCCCTATCGGATCATCATCGAATTCGCAGAGGAGGACGGAACCCTGGTGGTCTACCCCGTCAGCGCCCATCGAATAAGGGAAAAGGCATTCAAGAACAGTCTGGCAAGAATGGCCGGGAGGTTGGGATGAGCAATACAAGAAAAGCCGGGCTTGGTGCTGCCCTGGAGGCCGCCGAAAAATCCGGATTGGTCATCAAGACGAAGCCTGCGGCAGCCATCGAACGCGGCATGGAAGCCAGCATCCGGGACGTCGCGGCCCGGATCACCCCTGACCGTCCGGCCCGGTTGAAGCCAGGCCGCCCAAGGAAATCGGAAGGATCGCGCACCAGCCGGATGAAGGGGGTCCGCTTGGACCCTGAGTTCCTGGCCCAGGTCGAGCGCCGTCTGGCCCGGGAACGGCGGACCTTCAGCGGCCTGGTCCAGGACCTGCTCGGGCAGTGGATGAAAGCGCCTGGATAGTCCGGCGCGCTCTATTTCCAGGCCTTCCTGGAGTCCGCCTTGGTTTCCGTGGTCGGCTTGGCGGGTTTACCTTTCGCCTGCTTGCCGGAGCCGGCCGGCTTGCTGCATTCGAGCCCGCTCCAGGCGATCAGGTGGCCGCCGTCCAGGGGCTCGAACACGATGGCGTCCTTCTTGCCGGTCGGCGTGTCCAGCACGGCCAGGCATTTGGCTTCCAGCTGGAAGGAGCCCTCCACCGGCCGCAGGAAGTTGAAGCCGGTCCGGAGCGGGCCATCCTCCGCTTTGCCGCGCTCCACGACCTCGGCGGTGCCGGACCAGGTGAGGATGGCGAGGGGCTCATCAGGGTCCTTTTCCCGGCTATGGACGGCGAACAGGTGTTCGACGGCATCCATGTCGTCGATCCGGAACTGGGCTGTGAGCTTCACCTGGGCGCCCGCCTCGAGGCCCTTCGGGGCCAGGTGGCGGAGCGGTTCGAACTCGATGGCGTAGCCGCGCGGGCAGATGGTGGCGTTGGTCAGATCCGCATTCCAGCTCAAGCTCTCGAACATGAACCGCTTGAATTCCAGTTCCCCGGTCCACTGGCACTGCCGGTCCATGAGGCTGGCGGCCACGAAGGAATAGGCGGGGAAGGGGATCCTGCCATTGCCATGGCTGAGTTCGGGCGTTCCGTGGGGCTTGATGCGGAACCGCTCCGGCGCCAGGTTCAGGAACCGGGCATCGGCCTGGCCGAAGACCGCGGGACCGGCGCAAATGGCCATGGCCAGGGGGAGAAGCCGGCGAAGGGTTGACACTTGGACCTCCAGGGAACGGGGAAGACCCCGTCCAGGAATGCAAACAATAATTAATATGTTCCACAGAAATTTCAGCCGGATTCTTCTTCGTTCGGACCCTCGGCCGCTCGGGGCAATCGGAGGCTTCAACCTGCGGGACCGGTTCTGGGCTGGCCTCCAGGACCGGGCCCAGGAGCGCCGGGCCGGAGCTGAGCCGAAGGACCGGAACCTTTTCTGTAATAAATACATTATAAATTGCGTCCTGCCCCTCTGAGGCCGGATCTTCATGAACTCAACCTGGCCCGCCCAGGGGCCGCGCCTGCCCCGGATCCCGGCCCGCCCCGACGGAGGTGCCCATGTCCTGCCTTTATTCCGCTTCCTTCCATCGTCCCTCCGGCGCCCTCCTGCTGGCCCTGGTGGCCGGCTCCGCCTGGGCCGGCGTCACCGTCACCCTGAACCAGCCGGCGGGTCCGCTCGCGTCCCTGGAGACGTTCGAGTTCCAGGCCCAGGTGACCGGAAGCGGGGACGACCCGGGCGTCCAATGGTCGGTCTTCGTGCGGGCGTCCCCGGGGCCATGGCGGCTGGCGGGCCCCCAGGACCAGGTCTGGCTGGAGCAGCTTCCGGGAGGCCGGGCCCGGTTCCGGGCCGGCGCGGACTGGCCCCGCACGCTCAGGGTGGAGGCCCGGTCCAGCGCGGCCCCCGAGGCCCTGGCCGTGGTCGACGTCCTGGTGCGGCCCGTGAAGACGGTGCGCAAGGGCCTGGCCCGGCCCCGGTCCGGTCCGGTCCCGGCGGCCCAGCGCATCGCCTTTCCCCTCGCCTTCGCCGGGGATGAGCCCGGCCAGGAACTGGTTCCCCTGGCGGCCGCCTGGGACCCCGGCACGGCCCCGGGCTCGCTGGTGGTGCTGGACGGGTCGACGTTCCACGGCCCGCGCCTGGTGCGGCTGCACCTGGACGGCCGGCGCGCGGTCCTGGCCGGTCCCGACCAGCTGAAGCCCACCTGGGTGCCGGGCCCCAGGGGGACACCGCGCCCCGGGGGGCTGGCGGTGCGCCCCGACGGCGGCGTGGTGCTGGCCGACCCGGCCCGCGACCGCATCCTGCTGGTCAAGGACGGCGCCGTGACGGTGCTGGCCGGGGCCGGCCAGGACGGCGCCACCGGCGACCTGGGCAGCGACGGGCGGCCGCTGGAAGCCCTGCGGGTGCGCCTGGCCCAGCCCCTGGGGCTGGCGGCGGCGGCCGACGGCAGCGTGGTGTTCGCCGAGGCCGCCGCCCACCGCATCCGCCGCATCACCCCCGAGGGCTTCCTGCACACCCTGGCCGGCCCCGAGGGCACCCCCTGCTTCGACGCCAAGGGCCAGCTGTTCAAGAGCCAGGGCCCCGGTCCGGCCCGCCCCACCGGGGTCGGCCTGGCCCCGGACGGCCGGGTGCTGTTCATCGACAGCCGGGGCCTGGCCCTGCGGGCGCTGGAGCCCTCGGGCGGCCTCGCCACCCTGGCGGGCCTGGCCGTGCAGACCACCGACCTGGAGGGCCCCGGGGACCCGGTCGCCGCCTGGCCGGAGGATCCGGCGCCCCTGGCCGTGACCCCCGACGGCGCCGCGCTGCACTGGCAGCCGGGCGGTTCCGGGGCGCTGCGGCTGTGCACCCCGGCCAAGGACCTGGTGACGGTGGCCGGCGGCCCCATGGCCACCCTGGACCCGGACGCCGGCGGCCAGGGCAGCGCCGACAGCCTCAGCCTGAGCGGTGCTCCCTGCGGCCTGGCCGCCCTGCCCGGCGGCGGGTTCCTGGCCATCCTCCCCGGGGGCTGGACGTGGTACGTGGGCCCCGGGCCCCAGGACCAGCCGGCGGCCCTGACCGTGGCCCAGGCCGTGCGGGCCTGGCGGGATGGCCGGCGGGAGGAGGCGGAGGCCCTGCTGGCGCCCCTGCGCCAGGCCTCGCGGGGGGAGTCCAAGGACAGCGCCGCCGGCCCGGTCCTGGGCGCCTGGGCGGCCCTGGAGGCGTTCCGGGTCCAGACCTCCGCCGCCCTGCCGGGGGACGGGCGGGTCCCGGAAGGCAAGCGCAGCGACGGTGACACCCGCCTGGGCGCCGCCTCCGGGACCGCGGTTTCCAGCCTGGGCCCGGCGTCCGCGGATTCCAAGGCGGAGGCCCCGCAGTCCTTCACCTTCGGGCTGGCGGCCGACACCGCCACGACCCCGGGCTGGAAGCCGGAGGAGGCGGCGTTCAGCTTCGGCGACCCCGGCGGGTTCTCGTTCGCCGGGGCGCCGCAGGTGGAGACCAAGCGCGAGTCCGTCCCGTTCTCGCTGAGCAGCCCGGGGGATGCCGGGAGCTTCGAGCCCGGGGCGTTCGATTTCGGCGCCAGGCCGAAGCTGCTGGCGGACGCAGCGCCCACCCGCCTGGTCTGGAGCCTGACCCGCCTGAAGGACTGCCCGCAGTTTCACGGATTCGGGATCGACCGCAGCGGAGCGCTCCCGGACCTGGTGTGCCTGGGCTCCGCGAACAGCTACCGGGTCGCCCTGGACGGCACCGTCCAGGACCTGGGCTCCCATGACATGGGCGAGGGGACCCTGGACGAGCAACTGGCGCAGGACGACCACTGGTCCCTCCTGGCGGCGCCCGGCGGCGGTATCCTGGCCGGCAACCGGAGGACCGGAATCGTCACCCGGATTGAACGGGGCACGGCCACCCTGGTGGCGGGCCGATTCGGGGCCGGGACCCTGGAGGTCACCGGACCGGACGGCAGGCTGCCGCGGGCCGTGGACGCCGATCTGTCGCCCCTGGAGGCGATGGTGGCGGCCCCGGACGGGCGGATCCTGGTCGCCCAGGCCGGCGCCAACCTGATCCGCGCCATCGGCCGGGACGGCACCCTCACCACCGTGCTCCGCCCCGAGGATGCCCTGGACTTCCCGCCCCCCCCCGTTCAGGAGCTGGCGCCCGTGCTCACCGGTCTGGATCTGCGCCCGGATGGGCGCCCGGTGTGCACCTACGTCAGGGTCGTGAGGGATGGCCGCTTCTTCAATGTGCTGGTGGAGCAGGATGAGCGGGGCCTGTGCAGGGCCCTGGGCGAAGTGCCCGCCAACAGCCTGCCGGCAGGCCACTCCAAGGCCCGGTGGGACCTCTGCTCCCCCTCGGCCCGGCCGAACGGGGGCGTGGTCTTCGTGGACGGGGGCCGCGGCAGGGTCTGCCTGCTCCCGGCCCGGAGCGGGGTCGAGACCCTGGCCGAGCGCGACCCCGAGCTCACTGTCACCGACCGGGCCTACATGTTCCCGGCCGACGCCTGCTTCGGCGATCCCCAGGCGGCCGCCTGGGTTCCCGGGGGCGCGGTGTTCCTGGACTCCCTTGGCCGGCTGCGCTACATCGGCCCCGGCCGGGGCGAGCCGGACCTGGCGGACCTGGTGGAACGGGCCGTGGGGGCCGTCCGGAAAAAGCGCCCCCAGGAGGCGGAGCGGATCCGCGCCGCCCTGCGGCGCAGGATCGCCCTGCTGCCACAGCGGCCGGGTGAGCGCATCCGGCTGGACGAGGTCCTGGATCTGTTCGCCACGCCCTTGGCCAGGCGGGGCGCCGAGGCCATCTTCCTCCATTCCGGCCGCAAGACCCCCGCCCTTCCCCGTCCGGTGATGCGCCACATCCTGGGCTTCCTGGCGGGCGAAGAGGACGTTCAGCGCCAGGCGCTGCAGGCCATGGTGGCCCTGACCGCCATCGAGAACCGCCTGGATGGGGTGCTGGGGTCAAACGGCCAAAGGGCGGATCAGGATGAAACCCCGGGAACCTTGTTTGAATGAATAACACATAAATTCATACCCATCCAATGGCTGGATGGGATGCACCCGCCACAGGCTGACGGGGTTTCCTGGAAGGAACCCGACCATGATCCAACCCAAGCTGTTCAAACTTCCCCTCGCTGCCCTCTCCACCGCCGCCTTCTCCCTGGGCCCCGCCCTGGTGGCGGAAGAGGGCAAGTTCCTGTTCATCAACGCTGATCCCGACCCGGTCCAGATCACCCTGACCATCGAGAAGGCCAGGCCCGGGCACCGGCGCTCCCGCTCCGGAAGCTTCGACCGGAGCATCCGGGCGGGCTGGGGCGCTCCGGACAAGGTCCACCCGGTCTCGTTCCAGGTGCCCCTGGACGAGCGGCCGGTGACCGTGGACCCGGGGGACCCGGTCACCCTCTACGTGCCCGACAGCAAGCCGAACCACCTGTTCCAGGTGGTCTCCAGCACACGGAAAGACCAGAAGCGGCTGTGCTCCCTGCAGACCAAGGGCGGCCACACCGTCCTGACCATCCCCGACCACGAGAACCGGCCCATCCAGCGGGTCGACCAGGTCCGCTTCTCCTTCGGCGACCTGGACAAGGCCAGCCGGGCCGGGCTGCCGTCCCTGGGCGCGGATTCCGGCCAGGCCTACGTGTTCGTTCCGGCGGCGGACGCGGCCCTGGCCGGCGCGGAGGAACTGGAAGCGGTCGTGGAACTGTTCCCGCCGGCGCCCGCGCGGCTGGAACCGGAGCAGAAGAAGGCCCTGATGAGCCTCGCCAGGCCCGCCGCCCCGGCCCCCGCGCGGCCGGAACGTCCGTACCCGGGTCCGCAGGCGCTGAAGGCGGCGGTGGATGAGTATCACCAGGCCATCCACGCGCCCGGGCAGGCCCGGCTTCGCCCCGCGCCCGGCGCCGACCCCCAGGCGAAGGCGGCTGCGGCGAGACACCTGGCCGACCATCGCCCCGGGCGCGCGCCCAGGCCCGGCGAAAAGCCGGCCCCCTCGCGTTTCTCCTGGCACTTCGTCGGTTCCGGCGCCCCGCTGAAGCCGGCGGTCCCGGCCAGGATCCTCCTGGACAAGACCACCGCGGCCAACCAGGCCCAGAAGCGCAAGGCCCACGCCAAGGCCCGCGCCCATGCCCTTGAACACCGGGCGGAGGTCCGGTCCTCGGTGCGCGGGCGGCAGATCCGCAAGCGCGCCGCGGTCGACAAGAAGCACAACTGGCACTTCCGCCTCGAGGCCATCGAGCAGGCGCAGTCGCCCCGGGGCCGGATCCAGCCGGACGGCCACCGGGCCGATCCGGAACCGGCCCCGGCCGTCCAGGCCGTGCTGCCCTCCCACATGGCCAGCGTGTTCGAAATGTTCCAGTAGGCCGGGCCGTCCCCCGGCGTGGGGCCACGAAATATTGTGGCCCCACGCCCTTTCGGGGGTTCCGGGGCCGCCTCCGGGACGCCGGTGCGGGGGTCCGAATAGAGCTCCACCTCGGTGGAGATGCAGAGCACGACCGAGAGCATCGCCCGCAGCGCCGACCACCAGCGGACCGGCGCCGAGCGCATGGCCGCGGCCATGGCCGACATCCACCAGTCCATGGAGCAGATGGTCCAGGCCATCGGGGTCATCAACGAGATCGCCCAGCAGACCAATCTGCTGAGCCTGAACGCGGCCATCGAGGCCGCCCAGGACTGCACCCGCACCGCCTCGGCCACCCAGGAACTGGCCCATACGGTCCAGGAGGTCTCCCGGACCGCCCAGGACCTCTCCAACATGGCCGAGCACCTGGCCTCGGCGGCGCGCCGGTTCCAGGTCTGAGACCGTTCCAGCCATCCCCCCCATCCGGCAATAGCCCCGGAACTTGACAGCGCCAGGCGCAACCGGGAACCATTGAGCCAATCCCAAGCAGCCGCAATGCCCCGAACCCCCCTGGCTATGAGCGTCATTCTCTCTCCGGCTCCTTGCCCGCCGGCCGCCCGGGCTGTCCAGTGACCGCCCCGGAGACCCCGTCGATCCTGGAGTCGTGGTACCTGACCCTGGCCCGGGCCCCCTCGCCCATGGAGACCATCCGGGTCCGCCTGGATCCGCCCCCGGCGCCGCCCGGCAGGACGGCCCAGGCACCGGCACCGCGCCGGAGCCTGGACGGGGCGGCAGCGGATTTCCGCCTGCTGCAGGAGGTGGGCAAGGGGGGCATGGGCGTCGTCCACCAGGCCGTCCAGACCTCCCTGGGCCGGCTGGTGGCGATCAAGCGCGGCCTGCCCGCGGCGGCCGCCGATCCGGACGAGGCCCGGCGCTTCGTGCGCGAGGCCGAGCTCACCGGACGGCTGGAGCACCCGAACATCATCCCGGTCCACGACCTGGGGCTGGACCAGGGGGGCCGGCTCTTCTACAGCATGAAGCTGGTGGACGGGCTGCCCTGGCAGCTGCGCATGGCAGAGCAGCCGCTGGAGGCGAACCTGGGCATCCTGGCCCGGGTCATGGACGCCGTGGCCTACGCCCACGCCCACGGCGTGGTGCACCGGGACCTCAAGCCCGGCAACGTCATGCTGGGGGCGTTCGGCGAGGTCTACGTGGTGGACTGGGGACTGGCCGCCGAGATCCCTCCGCCCGGCCAGGAAGGCGCGGACAGTTCGCTGCTGACGGGCGGGACCCTGGCCTACATGGCCCCGGAGATGGCCAGCGGCCGGGGCCCCACCGCCGCGCCGGCCGTGGACATCTACCTGCTGGGAGGGATCCTGTTCGAGATCCTCACCGGCGGGCCGCCCCACCCCGCGGGCGAGGGAATGGACGGCTACCAGAACGCCGCGCGGAACGTGCTCCAGCCCACCGCCGTCGCGGGCGAGCTCATGGACATCGCCCTCCGGGCCCTGGCCACCGATCCCGGCGCCCGGCATCCTTCGGTGCCCGCCTTCCAGGCGGCCCTGGGCGAATACCTTTCGCACACCGAAAGCCATTCCCTGGCCAGCCTCGCCGCCAAGGCGGCCGGGGCCGCCGATGGGGCCTACGCCGGCTTCCAGGGCGCGGTGTTCGGCTTCCAGGAGGCCCTCCGGCTCTGGCCTTCGAACCGCCAGGCCCGGGCCGGGCTTTCCACGGTGCTGGGCGAGTACGCCCGGGCGGCCTGGGTCAGGGGCGACCTGGACCTGGCGGGCAGCCTGCTGGACCGGTCCGACCCCGCCCACCAGGGTCTGCTTGCCCGGGTGGAGGCCGCCAGGAAGCAGCGCCGCAGGCGCCAGGCCCGGTTCCGGGGGCTGGCCATCGGCTCCGGCGCCCTGGCCGCGGCCCTGCTGGCCACCTTCGCCGTGGCCACCGTCCTGGTGCGGCGGCAGGAGCAGCGGGTCAAGGTGGCCCACCTGGCCGAAGGCTACCAGGCGCAGATGGCCCAGCGGGCCCGCTACAACCTGGGCCTGGCCCAGGCCCAGGCCCTGGATGCCGAGGGGAACCGGGCCGAGGCCCTGGAACGGCTCCATTCGCTCCCGGCTCCCCGCGGCTGGGAATTCGGCCTGCTGGAGAACCGCCTGCAGAGCGCCTCGGGCCTTCCCCAGCGGGTGCTCCAGGGCCATTCCGGCCCGGTCCGCGCCCTGGCCGTGAGCCCCGACGGCCGGCGGGCGGTTTCCGGCGGGGAGGACCACAAAGTCATCCTCTGGGATATCGACAGCGCCAGGCCGCTCAGGACCTTCCAGGGGGGCGAGGGCGCCCTGGCCTTCAGTCCCGACGGGCTGCTGGTGGCCCTGGGCGACGGCACGGTCTGGCCCCAGCACGCGCAGCAGCCCCTGTGCCGGCTGGCCGGCCAGAGCGAGCCGATCACCTCCCTGGCCTTCAGTCCCGGCGGGCGCTTCCTGGCCAGCGCCGACCAGGGCGGGGCGGTCCGCCTGTGGCGCCTGCCCGGCGGCGCCCTGGCCTCCGAGCGCAGGGCGGGCCCCGCCACCGGCATCGCCTTCAGTCCCGACGGCGCCTTCCTGATGTGGGGCGCCCGGGACGGCCGGGTCGAGCGGGTGCGGGTCCTGCCCGGCGGGACCTTCCGGGATGACGCCGCCCGGCTGGCGGAGACCCTGCCGGCCCCCGTGCTGGCCGCCGCCTGGTCCGGCGACGGCAGCATCGCCGCGGGTGCCCAGGACGGCACCATCCGTGTCTGGGGACCCGCCGGCCGGTCCCAGTGCGTGTTCGCCAGCGGCGGCGTCTCCTCCCTCGCCTTCAGTCCCGACGGGCGCTGGCTGGCCGGGAGTTCCCAGGACGGCCCGGTGCGGGTATGGGAGGCCGGCACCGGCAAGCCGGTCCTGCAGCTGCAGGCCGGGGACCCCATGACCTTCGGTCCGGACGGGCGGGTGATCGCCGGAAGCCGGGACGGCGCGGTCCGGGTGTGGCGGCTGCCCCGCCCGGAGGGGACTCCGCCGTCCCTCGCCCCCGCCCGGCCCCTGGCCGACCTGAAGTACCTGGACGGCGAACTGCTGCTGCTGGGCCGCGGCGACGGGACCCTGGCCCTGTGGCAGCGATCCAGGGACAAGCTCCTGTGGGAGGCGCGCCCGCCTGCGGGCTCGGCCCAGGCCGTGGCTTGCCGCCAGGGCAAGGTCTACAGCGCCGGCAAGGACGGCGTGATCCGGGTCTGGCGGGCCTATGACGGCCGGCTGCTGCAGGAGCTGCCCGGAAACCGGACCGGACTGATGGCCCTGGCCGTCTCCGGCAGCCTGCTGGCCTCCGCCGGCGAGGACCGGACCGTGCATGTGCGGCAGGCCGACACCGGCGCGGCGGTCCAGGACCTGCAGGGCCAGGATGACCGGGTGGCCGCCCTGGATTTCAGCGCCAGCGGCCAGCGGCTGGCCGCCGTCACCGTCTCCGGCGCCCTGCGGGTCTGGGACACCGGCACCTGGCGCGAACTGCTGGCCGTGCCGGGCGTGCCTGGGCGCGTCATCAGCCCCGCCACCGTCGCCCTGTCCCCGGCGGGAGACCGGGTGGCGGTCAGCGCCGGGGAGCAGAAAGTGGCCATGGTGGAGGTGGCCACCGGCCGGGTGCTCAGCCGGCTGGAAGGGAGCCTGGGCGCCTGGACCCGGGACGGGCGCAGATATGTTTCGGCCGGCCCGGACGGGAAATTCCGGGTCTGGGACCCGCTCGCCGGCAGCCTGCTGCTGAGCCTGCCGCTCCCCCCGGGCCAGCTCTACGCCCTGGCCCTGGCGCCGGACGGGCGCTCGGTGGCGCTCGGCTGCCGGGACCTCACCGTGTGGGACGCGGAGTGAAGCGCCGAGGGTCCGATGGCGCCTGCTCGTCGTTCCAGGGGCTGAGGATCATGGCACTGTGTGCGCCGTCGGCGTGGTATCCGCCCGGGCCGCCTCCACGAAGTCCAGGAAACCTTCCGGTGGCAGCGCCGGGGCCCAGAGGAAGCCTTGGCCCATATCGCAGCCCATCTCCTGCAGCCGCTCCAGGATGGCCCGGGTCTCTATGCCCTCGGCCACGACTTCCAGGTTGAGCGCGTGAGCCATCTGGATGATGGCGCGGACGATGGCTTCATCCTGGGGGTTCTCCGGGAGCATGCGGACGAATGACTGGTCGATCTTCAGCCGCTCCACCTCGAACTTCTTCAGGTAGCCGAGGTTGGAATAACCGGTGCCGAAGTCGTCGATGGAGAAAGAGACCCCCGTTTCCCTCAACCGGTGCAGCCGCTCCCGGACCGCTTCGGCATCCAGGATCAGCATGGACTCGGTCAGTTCCAACTCCAGCGCGGCGGGTGGCAGTCCAGACAGTTCCAGGGCCTCGACCAGGGTGGCTTCCAGGTCCTTGCGGCGGAACTGGATCGGGGAGAGGTTCACCGCCATGATCAGTTCCAGACCCTGGACGCGCCAAGCCATGGCCTGGCGGCAGGCCTCCTGCAGGGCCCAGGCGCCGATCTCGCCGATCAGGCCGGATCGTTCGGCGGCGGGAATGAAAAGACCGGGCGGGATCAGCCCTCGTTCGGGATGGCGCCAACGGATCAGGGCCTCGGCCCCGACCACCCTGGCGCTGGCCAGATGGAACTGGGGTTGATAGTGCAGGACGAAATGGCCCTGGGCCAGAGCCGCGCGCAGTTCCGCCACCAGGTGCAGGTACTGGTGGGCGGTCGCGTTCATGCCCGCCAGGAAGAAATGGAAGTTGTTACCGCCTCCTGCTTTGGCTTCACCCATCGCGATACTGGCCTTGCGCATCAGGGAATCGGAATCGTTCCCGTCCGAAGGGATCAAGACGATGCCCATGGACACGCTCATGGCCAATTCGAGTCCGTTGATCCGCACCGGGACGGCCAGGGTCTCCAGGATCTTCTCGGCGATGACGGCCGCCTCGCCGCCCTGCGGGATGCCGCCCAGAAGCACGCAGAACTCGTCCCCGCGATTGCGGGAGACCGAGTCGTTGCCCCGCAGGAGCGCGGTGAGACGGCGGGCCACCTCCCGCAGCGTCTCGTCGGCGCCATCACGGCCCAGGGCATCGTTGACAGCCTGGAAATGGTCCAGGTCCAAGAGAACCAGGGCATAGCCGGAGCCGCTGCGTGCGGCCTGGGCAATGGCCTGTTCCAGCCGGTCCCGGCCCAGATTTTGATTGGGCAGCCCGGTGACAGGGTCATGCTGGGAAAGGTAGTCGATCCGATCCATGGACTGCCTCAGGCGTTCGTGCTCAGCCCGCAGGGCGGCCATGGCCCTGCGGGCGTCTTCTGCGAGGATCCAGACCGCGAAGGCGATGACCACGAGGATGACCGCGAGGTTGAAGAACGTCGCCAGGCCCACCTCAGTGGCGGGCGTCGGGTGCCAGCCGCCCAGGTTGCCAGCCACCACAAGGGCCACCACCGCCAATTGGAAGCCCAGCAGGAGCAGGAACTGCCGGCGGTTGCCAAGCAGCGCCGCGAACACCAGGATTCCGGGGAAGGCCAGTTGGGCAGGATCCCTGGGGCCCTGGCCAATCCACAGGCAGATCGCGGCCAGTACTGCCAGGGTGGCGAACGTGAGGCTTCCCGCGGCCGCGGGCCTGCGCTTCCGGGCCAGGCGCATGGCTCCGACCAGCACGGCACTGGCGGCCAATTCCAGGCCCCCGACGACCCATTGCCGGAGCGCCAGATCCACCAGGGCCACAACGATCAGCCCCGCAAGAGCGATCCTCTGGATCTGCACCAGCCGGCGGAAATGAGAAGCGGGTTCCGGGAGAAGAGGGGCCGCATCGGAAATGACACACCTCCTGGGCAAGGGGATAGACTGGACGCTATTGGATTTCAATCATATCCAGGCCTTTTCAACATTCAATTACCGTTCCGAGGCCGCCCACGCAGAAACCGGGCCAAGCCGGTCAACTGAGCCCGGATGGGCTTGGCAGGTCCGGCAGGGGAGGCAGCGGCAGGAAGCCTGGATCGAACGCCACCTGGGAGGACGTCCCGGCCAGGCTGTCCGGCGAGTCGTTGGAAAAGAACCCGTCTTGGCCCAGGGAATTGAACCCGGGTGAGCCCGGGGTCTCGTTGGCGAATCCGAAATCATCCGGCAGCGGCGGGAGCGGGGAGTTGGGCCCGGTCGGTGAGAGGGGCTGGCCGGTGGGAGAGCGGAAAAGCTGGTCGGCCGCGGAATAGGAGGGCGGAAGCGGGGCGTCGCGCAGGTCTTCCGGTGGGCTCCAGTCCTCCGGCAGGTCGCGTTTCAAGGGGTTGGCAGGGGTCGTGAAAAGGTCCAGGGACGGGTAGGCGTCGCCCAGGTTCGGCGTGGGCGATCCCGGGCTGGCGAGCTTCGTGCCCTTGCCGTCCGGTGACGAGGCGGAATTCGAGGAACGGAGCTGACTTGATGAGCTTGCCAGCATCGTGGGCCCGGGCACCTGCATGGGCGCATTCAGGAAGGCCTCCTGCTTGCTTTCCGGCGCGGGGCCGGAACGTGAGGAAAGCAGCGAGTTCGACGAGCTCGATGAACTCGACGAACTAGATGAACTCGATGAACTCGAGGCCAGCGCGGACCCGCTCCCGTTCCAGTGGCCATACAGGGGCAGGAACCCCGAGGGCACGGTCCGCCGGGTCAGGTGGAACCTGGCCAATCGGCTGTTCTTGCTGTCCGGTTCCGCCAGGTGGTGCCACAGGTCCAGGTCCCGCACCTCATCCTCGCCCAGGTAGGGCGCCTCGAAGGCGCTGGGCCCGGCCTTCTGGAAGGCCGCGCAGCAGTTCCAAAGGCTGGCCAGCGAGCCCAGACCCAGATGATTGGGATCGGCCTTGAGCAGCTCGATCAAGGCCGCTTCCCGGTTCAGGTCGCCTTCGCTCTTCGCGGCTGCCAGGCCGGGGTCCACCGCATGCAGGTTGTCGTGCACAAACTGGGCGAGTCTGGCCAGGGATTCAGACTGACCGGGCAGCTTGCTGGCCTGTGCCAGGAACATCCGGACCAGGACCTGGAACCGCGCTTCCCCCGCCTCGTCGAAGGCGAGCTCTTGCCGACCGTCCAAGCCTGAGACGTACAACTCGATGTCGGCCCCCTCGTTCCAGATCTTGACCGCGATGGTCGAGGTCCCGATCGTCAGCTTCAGGCGGGGCCCCTCATCCTCCGGCCAGGGACAGAGGGTCAGGGCCGCGTCGCCGACCTGGAAATTGGCCCAGCGCGGGTCGATGTGGGCCATATCCCACGCCCGGAGCGGCGCGGCGGCCACCAGGAACAGCGCGGGGACGATGAATGGTGCGGATTTCCAGACCATGAGGGCTCCTCGAGAATGGATCACAGTGCCAACTCATTAATGTAATATTTATTTTAAAAGTTCCCGGAACGATGGTCCGGTCCCGGATCGCCACCCGGGGCCCGGGCCGATGCGTGGCGCAACAATTCGTCAATTGGTCGCATGTCTTGGCAGGGCAGCGCCCGGCAAGGTCGGCGGAGGCTACCTCCCTTTCCGGATGCGCGACCAGGAGACCCGCGCCGTGCCCGGTGGAACGGGACTGAGGGAACTTCCCGGCCCGAAATGACATCTATACGATATGAACAATTTAACAAAAATGCCAGACATGTCCCGCCTCCTTTCCGCCGCGCCCCCGCGGGTCCTTTCCGGCGAAATGGCTGGCCGGGATGCTGGCCGCCGGAACCAGCCTGCTGGCCCAGCCCACCGGCCTGCACCTGGCCTACGCCTGCCGGATGGCCAACTGGGAGGACTGGAACCAGCTGGAAGCCTGGAGCCGCGCCCCGGCCATCCTGCCCGGCTAACGCCTGGGCGATTGCGAGCAGGATTTAAGTGTCCTACGGGTGTCTCGAATAAAATGACCCGCCCAGTTGGCGGGCCTAAGTGTCTGACTTTATTGGTCGGGGCGAAAGGATTCGAACCTTCGACCCTCTGCTCCCAAAGCAGATGCGCTACCAGGCTGCGCCACGCCCCGACTGAGTGAAGAGGATAGCAAGAGCGGCCCCCGGCCGCGAACGAAACCTCGGCGGGGGCCGCTACGGTTGGATCCAGACTACTTGTTCGCCAGGGAGAGGCTGCGGAGGTTGAGGCCCTTGGTCTGCAGGTTCAGCATCTTGCCGGCGGCGCCGACCAGGAGCAGGGTCTCGAGCTCTTCCCGGCCTTTCTTGGTGGCGGTGGGCGGGGGGACGGAGACGATGGAGCTGACCTTGCGGTTCTTGGCGAAGGCGAGGTCCAGGTCGAACTGCAGGGTGCCCTGGGAGAAGCCCATCTGGCCGGAAACGTGGTTGATCAGGCCGCCGGCGTAGCCCACGGAGAGGGAGGCGGGGCCTTCCATGCCCTTGCTCTGGTTGGCGATGGTGACGGCGCCGAGGGTCTTGTCGGGATTGTAGGTGAAGGACATGTGGGTGAAGACACCCTGGCTCTCGTTGCTGAAGTCCATCTGCTGGGGCAGCCGGGTGACCTTGTCGAAGGTCACCACCAGCTTGCCGCGCTTCCAGAACCCCAGGCTCTCGGCCATGCTCTGCTCGCGCTTCTTGGGGTCGTAGGGGCCGGTGGGGGTGGCGAAGACCAGGGTCTCCAGGTTGCCGCCGCTCTCCTTGCCCAGGCTGGCCTTGAAGCTGGTGCCGTCCACGTAGACCGCCTGGATGTCGTTGATGCACTGGCGGAACCAGCCCAGGAAGGAGGCCGGCGCGTCCGCCGGGGGCGGATCCACCCGGCTGGTCCAGGCGTTCTGCTCCTTGCTGTACAGGAAGCCGCGGTGGCCGACCCGATAGTAGAGCAGGTTGCCGAATTCACCGGTGAGTTCAGTGCGGAAATCCGCGTTGGCGAAATAGGTGCTCTTGAGCTTGAGGTTGACCGTGGCGCCCTGGCTCAGCTCGCCCTTGACCGCGCCCTGGCCCAGCTGGTCGACCTTGGCGTTCATGGCGGCGGGGGTCAGGTTGATGGTCAGGCTGCCCTGGATGTCCACGGCGTTGATGCCCGCGTAGGCCTTGCCGAACCAGGCGTCGTTCACCGCGTCCAGCACCTGCTTGAAGTTCTGGCGGGCGAAGCTCGCCTCCATGCTCTCCTTGGCCTTGGGGCTGGCGGGTTTGGCCGGCGCCGTTTTGGCCTGGGCCTGGGCCTGGGCCTGCGCGGCGGTCCCGTGACCGGCCACCAGCAGGGTGGCGATCACTGCGGTAAAGCAGAATTTCATGGGCTTCTCCAGGATGATCATCGGCTTTCGGTATGCAGCCGGGACGCTTGAAGGTCCTGCCGGCGCTTGCTGAAGCAGGCGTGGCAATAGGTGGCGTGGACATCGGGGGGCACGAAATCGAGGTATTCGACCGTGCCGCACTCCACGCAGGTGATCTGGGTCAGGATCTGGGCCTCGCTCTTGCGCGCCGGCTTGCGCACCGGCTGCGCCTTGCGGTAGCAGTTCGGGCAGTTGAAGAACTTCTGGTCCGGAGTCAGCTCGAAAGTCTGGCCGCAGGAGGCGCAGACCTTTTCCCGCAGGTTGCTCGCCTCCTTCGCCTCCCGCTTCTGGATCTTCACGACCCCCACCAGCTGCGCCGCCGGAAGGATCGAAGGGGGGGGGATCGTGGGGTCGGGGGACTTGGGGCTCATGGGCTTCTCGTAAAAACCGGACGGTCAGCGTGAATCATAACACCCCCATGAGTACCCTCGCCGCCGGGAGCAAGACCATTCTCGCCGGGAAGCCGGGCCAATGGCATCCTGTAGGCTATGGAAACGGCGGCGAGTCTCATCCAACCCCTCCTGGACGGGCGGCCCCGGGCGCTCGCCCGGGCGATCACGTGGATGGAGAACGGCCACCCCCAGGCGCGGGAACTCATGGCCCTGGCCTGGCCGCACCTGGGCCGGGCCGTGGTGGTGGGCCTCACCGGGTCGCCGGGGGCGGGCAAGTCGACCCTCACCGACCAGCTGGCCCGGGCCCTGCGCGCCGAAGGCAGGAAGGTGGGCATCCTGGCGGTGGACCCCACCTCGCCGTTCAGCGGCGGGGCCATCCTGGGCGACCGCATCCGCATGGGCCGGATCGCCGCCGACCCGGGCATCTTCATCCGCTCCATGGCCACCCGGGGCGCCCTGGGCGGCCTGGCCCGGGCCACCCAGGACGCCATCGACCTGCTGGACGCCGCCGGCTGGGACGTGGTGATCGTCGAGACCGTGGGGGTCGGCCAGGACGAGGTGGACGTGGTGAGCTGCGTCCAGACCTGCTGCGTGGTGCTGGTGCCCGGCATGGGCGACGAGATCCAGGCCATCAAGGCCGGGATCATGGAGGTGGCGGACATCTTCGTCATCAACAAGGCAGACCGGGACGGGGTGGACAAGGTTGAGTCGGAGATCCAGGGCATGAAATCCCTGTCGCCGGCCAAGGACTGGGACCCGCCGGTGCTGCGCACGGTGGCCGGGGCGGGGGAGGGGGTGCCGGGACTGCTGGCCGGCATCCGCACCCACGGCGCCTGGCTCCGGGAGCACGGCGGCCTCGAGGCCAAGGCCCGGTCCCGGGCCCGGCTGCGCTTCGACAGCCTGCTGGCCGAGGAGGCCGCCCGCCGCGCCCGGGCCCGGGCCGGTGCCGAGAAGGAGGAGCGGCTGGTGCAGGCCATCGCCCGCAAGGCCCTGGATCCCTACGCGGCGGTCGCCCAGATGCTGGAGTGACCATGCCCGGCCCGCGCGTGTTCCTGCTGGACAACTTCGACTCGTTCACCTACAACATCGCCCACGGCCTGGCGGCGGCGGGGGCCACGGTGGAGGTGCGCCGGGCGGACGAGGCGGACCTGGACCGGCTCGAGGCCGACCTTCCGGATCTGCTGGTGATCTCCCCGGGACCCGGCGCGCCCCAGGAGGCCCGCGCGGCCCTGGCCGCCATCGGCCGGTTCGCCGGGCGGATCCCCGTCTTCGGGGTGTGCCTGGGCATGCAGTGCCTGGCGCTGGCCTACGGCGGCACGGTGGGGCCGGCTCCGGAACCGGTGCATGGCCGGACCACCCGGATCCTGCACGACGGCCGGGGCGTCTTCCAGGGGCTGCCCTCGCCGATCCGGGCCGCCCGCTACCACTCGCTCTGCGTCCAGACCGCGCCCGCCTGCCTGGAGATCTGCGCCCGCAGCGAGGACGGCGTGCCCATGGCCCTGCGCCACCGGGGGATGCGCCTGGCCGGGGTGCAGTTCCACCCGGATTCCTTCCTCACCGATGATGGCCCTGCGATACTGGCGCATGTGCTGCGAGGCGATTTCTGAAACCTGGACGGCCCGGGACTGCCGCCTGAAGACCGCGGATTTCTTCGATTCCATCGGGGAGCAGCCGTTCGCCTTCCTGTACGGGGACGGCCCCCAGACCCGCTGGCTGATCCTGGGCGAGGATCCGGTCCGGGTCCTGCCCGAGCTCCGGGCGCCGCTGCCGCGGATCCTGCGCAGTGGCGACCTGCCGCCGGTGTTCCCGGACTTCATCGGCTTCGTGGGCTACGAGGCCGGCCGCAACACTCCGGGCCCGGCGCCGGCGCGGCCGTTCCCGTTCCCGGACTGCCACCTCGCGCTGCACCGCCGCCTGCGGCTCTACGACCGGGAGACCGGGACCCTGTACGAGGCCCGGCGCGAGGCCGAGGCGCCGCCGGAGCGGAACGCGCGCCGGGACGGGGCGTTCCGGGCCCGCAAGGTCTGGGACAGCGACACCCCGGCGGAATACCAGGCCAAGGTGGCGCGGATCCGCCGGGAGATTGCCCTGGGCAACGTCTACCAGGTGAACCTGACCCGGCAGGAGCGCTGGGCGTTCCGGGGCGACATCGGCCAGTTCGCCCGCCGGCTGTTCGAGGCCAACCCCGCGCCCTATTCGGCGTTCATCTGCGGGACCGGCTTCTCGGTGGTGTCCTCCTCGCCCGAGCGGTTCTTCCGCATCGCCGGCGGCCAGATCCTGTCCAGCCCGGTGAAGGGCACCTCGCCCCGGGGCGAGAACCCGGCGGCCGACGCCCTGCGCAGGCGCGACCTGATGGCCAGCCCCAAGGACCGGGCCGAACTGGCCATGATCACCGACCTGGTGCGCAACGACCTCACCCGGGTGTGCCAGATCCCCTCGGTGCGGGTGGAGGCTTTCCCCAGGATGGAGAGCTACCCCAATGTGCACCACCTGGTGGCCGATGTTTCGGGGACGCTGGTGCCCGGCCTGACCCTGGAGGCCCTGTTCGCCGCGCTGTTCCCCGGCGGCTCGGTGACCGGCTGTCCCAAGTCCACCGCCATGCAGCTGATCCGGGAACTGGAGGGCCGGCCCCGGATGGTCTACACCGGCGCCCTGGGCTGGTTCTCCCACGATCTGCTCCAGGCCGAGTTCAACATCCCCATCCGCACCGCCTGGGCCTCGGGGGAGGACCTGCTGTTCGGGGTGGGCGGCGCCGTGGTCTGGGAATCGGACCCCCTGGCCGAATACCAGGAGACCGTGCACAAGGGCAGCTCCCTGGTCCGATGCTTGAACTCCTGACCGAGACCCGGGTCGATCTGGCCCATTCCGGCGCCCGGCACGGCTTCGGCCTGTTCGAGACCCTCCGGGTCGTCCGGGGCCGGCCGCTGCGCCTGGAGGCCCACCTGGAGCGCCTGGCCGCCGGCCGAGGCCGGCGCGGTCCTGGACTTCCTGGCCGCCCGAACCCCCTGTCCCGGCCTGGACCTGGGCGTGCTGCGCCTGGTGGCCGTGGACCGCGGCCTCCTGGTGACCGCCGGCCCCTGGGCCGCATCCCGCCCGGCCCGCATCGCCCTGGGCGTGAGCCGGGCCATCCGGCGCTTCGGCGCCAGCCCGCTCAACCGGTTCAAGACCCTGTCCTGCCTGGAGAACCGGCTCCTGGCCCGGGAAGCCGAACAGCGCGGCCTGTTCGAGGTGATCGCCCTGAACGAGCGGGGCCGGCTCACCGACGGCTCCCGGACCAATGTGTTCCTGGTCCTGGACGGCAGCCTGCTCACCCCCGCCGCCGCCGACGGCGCCCTGCCGGGCGTCGCCCGCCGCGCCCTGCTGGAGGCT
>Ga0316217_10002227_pt1 | contig 23673 bp, 25 predicted proteins | sample 1anoAmetaG_FD_203633 | JGI IMG/M metagenome (GOLD analysis project Ga0316217, IMG submission 203633) | Freshwater microbial communities from Trout Bog Lake, Wisconsin, USA - 1anoA | ecosystem: Environmental > Aquatic > Freshwater > Lake > Hypolimnion/Profundal zone | place: USA: Wisconsin...
ATCCAAAACGACTTCGCCAGACGGGCGCATGCGCCCGTCTGGCGAACAAACAAAAAATGCCTGATAATGAAAAAACTGTCAGGTAATTGCCCGGTCTAATCTGTCAGGCAATTGCCAGTTCGTACATACAGCCCTCCTGTTTGGGTACTTCATCGCCGATAATCGACTGCAATTCAAGAGAATGTCATTTTGGGTTTTGGTGGCAGCTTTGTTGTTAGCGCATCTGGCCATATTTGCGATTATTTTCTCGCATGTTTCCCATTGGAAGACTATATGGTTCATGGGGATGTTTATTGAATTTCCCGTGCTGGCATATTTCACAAATCGATTTCGGCGTCGTGAATCGACGGGTGGCCACAGTCTCGTTGATGTTTCCAAACGATGATGAGGGTGCCCCCGGTCCCTCGCAGTTGGGGACCGGGGAGATGAAGGGGCAGCAGTTGACCGGCACGGCGGATTCGGTTCTCAACCAGGGTTCGACCTACGGTTACAAGGTTGTATGCCCCTCACGAATGGTGATACAATGTATCTACAGGGGGAAATATGCAGGCTCAAGTGCTGAAATGGGGAAACAGTTTAGCGGTGAGGATTCCGAAGCCCATCGCGGACGACGCTCGCCTGCAACTGGGTGACCCGCTGGAGATCGCGGTAGCTGCCGATGGAGTTGTCGAGATGCACCGGGTAGGAAAGCTCCCAACCCTGGCCGAACTGGTCTCCCAAATCACTCCGGAAAATCGCTATGCGGAGATTTCACTCGGACCGGAGATTGGAAGGGAAGCCGTTGAATGGTGAACCCGTACGTTCCGGATACCGGCGACATTGTCTTCCTGGACTTTGATCCCCAGGTTGGGCGGGAACAGGCCAAGCGCCGGCCCGCGCTCGTCCTGACCGATCTGCGCTACAACCGGGCCAGCGGATTGGCCGTGGTTTGTCCCCTGACCAGCAAGGTCAAACCGTACCCCTTCTGTTTGCCTATCTCCGTGGGAAGCGTGGAAGGGGCCGTGCTTGTCGATCAATTGAAGAGCATGGATTGGGCTGGGCGCGGGGCGGAATTTCATTCCAAAATTCCCGCAAAGATGATCGCTAAAGTGCGACAATACATCGCGGTCCTACTGCAAATTCCAAGCAGGTGATGGCGGGTTATTGAGATTCATAATACCCCAAGTGCAATATACTTCGATTTGCCGTTGACTACTTCTTCCACCAAACCCCAAGCAGATGTTCCGCAGAAGGAAAGTCACCATCCTCCGATGCCTTACTAAACCAGTACTTTGCAAGCTCATAGTTCTTTCGTAAGCCCCACTTTCCCTCAGAATACATCTTGCCCAAAGAGTACTGAGCGCCGGGATGTCCTTGCTCCGCTGCAGTGCGGCACCATTTCTCAGCCTCCTTCGTGCCTTCGGGCCAATGTCCGTCGCTATCTTCACCTGAACTAACCACCCAGCTCATTTTCCATAAATCGTCTGTGCTAGCTACAGCAGCCGCTGCACACAAATAACTCAGGGCTTCAATCCTGCTTTTCGTGACACCTAAACCATATAAGTATGCTTCGGCGATATTGATCAAAGGTAACGCATAATCAGGTTTTGCAGTCGCCGCACGCCGTAGGCAATCAATATATGCGCTCATGTTTGCAATGTACTCACTGCTTTTCTGCCTTTTTTTACATAACTTTAAATCCCATTTCAAGGTACGAGCGTGGCAATTTTCCTTTCTAATGTGTTCAACCGCGAGTTCAAGCCATCGGTCTGCTTCCTCGGTTGCCTCTAGGTCGGTCAACCCTCGGTGCGCTAGGGCAATAACCGCTGGCCGTGTGAGTGTTCCACTTCGCTTGAGCAGAATTTCCGAATTGGGATTCTCTGGATTCATTTGTGTGCCTTCTCCTTTGCAGCATCTACTTTTCGCCTCATTGCGTTCACTCTTGCTTCAGTGCTGGTCACCATCTCTGCAATTAGGTCGCGCTCCTCGACTGAGGCCGCATCCGCTTTGGCTTTCAACCTTGCGATGTCAGTTTGCAAAAGATTTGAAATCTCAGCTTCGATAGCGGTAATTCGGTTCCGAACCTGCTTCAACTGGCGCAATACGCGAATCAGGTCTGCACCCACGCCCGAACCTTGTACGGCATCGGGACTTGAGTCAAGGCCGGTGAGGATGCGTCGAAGGGCGTCTTCGTCTCCTGCCGTGTAGGCAGCGTTTACTTCTTTCATCAGGTGTTCACGCCGGATACGGTCAGCCTCGTCGTTTGCGGTATCCGGGTGAACCCGCTTCGCGGTCTCGCGGTAGAGCGTCTTCAATTCAGCAGATGGTGAAAATGGCTGAACCTCCGCTGCCTCACCGTGAGCAGCTGAATAGGCTTCTTCTGCCCGTGAACGTGCCTCAGCAGCCTCAGCCTTCGCCTCTGGAGTTCCAGTCTGTTCTGCTCTCAGATCGGCAAGCATCGCAGTCAGTGCATCGAGTTCGGCATATAGAACCCCCACTTGGCGAAGGTACAAGCCCTCAAATGCAGACAATTCAGCTTTTAGGCTGGCAAGGACTAGCTCCTGTTCTGCAAGCTGAGCCTCAAGCTGCGACAACTCTTCTCGTTTGGCTGCAAGCTCCTCTTCTTCTGGTGTCAGTTGCCTAACAATCTTATTCGCCACTGCTGCTTATCTCCAATCAGTCTTTCTTCTATGATAATCTGGACAGCCGATTATTAATCTTGCAAATAATTGCAACTTACTCCTCGATTGCTGACCGAGAGTCCTTCAACTGGGGCATTGATGAAAGGATGCGAGGTGGTCAGAGTAGCCCAGAATCCATTAGTCGCAATAAAGACTAACGACCCGCATAGCGCTACTCTGGCCGGAATCCATAGAATCAAATTGTTTCCCTTCAAGGGTGTCAAAGAGTCATGACACCCCTGAGGGATCCTGCGATTTTCAATGAGGAATCAATATGTGAGATTTTTCTTTGGGATGATTATTGAGGTTTAATGGCTTTAAACTTTGCGCGTCCAAGAGAACGTATTCTCTCCAATTCTTTTATAAGGCGGTCAATTTCACCGTCAAATTCTGAAATCGTCATGCAAGTTTGGGTGATGAATCTGTCTCCGGTTGTAAAATTGACACAGATGTGCGCTCTCGGTGGATACGGCACCTCACAACTATTGTCATATTTGAAATCGAGTTCGAGATTATGCATAGGTTTCCTCCTTTGTGATGTTAAATTGGTTATTCTGAATTAGAGCAAAGATAAGTCTTCGCGCTGATTTATGGAGTTGAGAATAAGATTTAGTTCTAAAGCCATCTCGTGAATTCGTTTGGCTTCATCTTATGTGAAAAAATCAGATATAGTCTTCTCGGCATTGGAGAATACGTCTTTATCTGTATCAGGAATTCTTGCCATTATTTGAATTCTCCTTATACATGATGTGCTTGCCCTACGTGGAACAGTGAAATTGTGCGCCTGAATGCCGCTATAAGTCAAGAGCATGTTGGGTAGTCGTCGAACAACCATGAACCCATATTCAAATCACAGCAAACAATCATTACGCCTTCGCCCCCGCCTTCCCCGACCGCTTCAGCTCATTCCAGTCCTTTTCCGTCTGATCCGCGTAGGCCGCGCCGAACTTTGCCAGAGCCTCGGCGAATCTCTTATCGATCCACACGAGCAATTCCTACACCAGCTCAATCGAAACCCGTCGCCCGACCATTGCAGCCGCGCGCTGCAAGCTCGACAGCGTAATGTCGTTCTTCGGATCGAGAAGCCGGTCTACCTGCGTGCGGCTGGTCTTGAGCAGCATGGCCATCCTGTTCTTGGAAATTTTCTGTTTCTTCATTGCTTCGGCCAACTGCCATGCCACAACTTCCTTGATCGCCTCTGCCTGCGCCTCCTCGAAGATGCCCTCTTGCTTGAGAAAATCGTCGATGCTTGAACCCATATGCTTTTTGCTCATCGCTCCAACTCCTTCTGGCGCTTGCGCGCCAATGCCAGATCGCTCTCCGGCGTTGTCCGCGTCTTTTTGATGAATCCGTGCAGCGCAACCAAGTGTCCGCGGTAAAGACAGATCAGTACACGCGATGTCCGCTTCGTCGGCAGGTCAGTCCGAATCTCCCACAGACCTTCTCCCATCGGGCGGCAGAGCGGCATCCCCACCGGCCAACGCCATTGCGTCCTCAGCAAATCTTTTCCAATCGCTTGACGTTCGGCCTCCGGCAACTCCAGAAGCCTCTCTCGCACCGGCTCGTTTCCCGATTCCGGACGATAAAAGATCAATGGAATTTTCCGCGGTTGAGGATTCTCTTTCATCCTGCACCTTATTTAGTACAACTGTACCTTAAAATGTGCAACACGGCAAGGACCCATCTTCTGGAGCTGAGAAAAGACACTACCGCCTGGCACCGGCTTTGCCGGAACGCTTTAACTCATTGAGCAATACCTGACTCGAACCTCCGGACGGGTCCTTGAGTTAGAAGTGGCCTGGCAGATTGGCTCCATGCTTCCCTCGTGTTGAGGTGCTGCCGATGGCGGCAGGACAGGTCGGATCTGCGGGGCATTCAATCGCGCAAAGTGTCGGATCAGTTGGACAGGTTGGATTATCAGGGTAATCGCTTAGCTGCAGACTTTGCGCGCTGGATGTGCTGGGAGAATATGTCACATCTCCGTCATAAACGGCGGTGATGCTGTTCGCGTCGGATAGCGAGAAGGCCTGTGACCAGGCGGCCGTGCCGGATGAGAGCAAGACAGTTTGCAGCCACGTGCCATTGTCGTAAAAGTCTATCTGTCCTGTTGCATTCGGAGGACTCACGCTGGCTGTCAGTGTTACTGTGTCTCCGATGTAGCCCGAGTATTCACTCAGTGTCAGCGTTGTCGTGGATGGCGTCGATCCCGCATGGCCGATGTTGATCATTACTGGGCTGCTGGTGCTGGAGATATACGTCGCATCGCCGCTATAGACGGCGGTAAGACTCTCGGCGCCTGCCGCATTGAAATTGCAGAGGAAACTGCACGTGCCGAGGGCGATGGTGCAGTTGCCGAACCCGCTGGTTCCATTGTAAAAGACCACCGAACCTGTCGCCGAGGCTGGCGAGACAGTAGCCGTCATCGTCGCGTAATCGCCGATAATCAGCGAGGAAGGCGCAATCTGCATTACGACGGCGGAGGGTGTGAGGCCGGTAACGAAGAGCGCAATCTTACCCGATGCGCTGGGTTCCCATGAAGCGTTTCCAGCATAAGCCGCAGACAGCATCATCTGGCCTGAGCTGGAAAATGTGGTATTAATCGTGGCAACGCCTGCGTTGACGTTTGCCGTGCCAATCGCCGTCGATCCGTTATAAAACGTAACCGTGCCTGTCGCTGTCGTGGGATTGATACGTGCCGACAGAGTGACACTGTCGCCAATCGCGGTGGCGGTTGTTGATTCCGTCAGATTTGTCGAGGTCACCAGCGGTCCGCTTACATTCATGGTGATCGAATTCGAGGTGCTGGAAAGATAGTTATAGTCGCCGGAATAGACCGCGTAGATTGTTGCCGTGCCTCCTGCCGTGAACGAAGTAGTTAAGCTGGCCGTACCTGCGCTGACGGGAGCGCTGCCGATATTGGCTCCCCCGTTATAAAAAGTGATTGTACCGGTTGCTGACGCGGGAGAGACCGCAGCAGTTAATGTCACGCTCGTTTGGTATTGCGGCGTGATGGTGGAGGCCTGCAGAGTGATGGAAGAGGATGTCATTTGATTGTTGTACACGGCGATCGTCATGGCCGCGGAGGTGCCTGGCGAATAGAAATCGTTCCCACTGTATTGCGCGGTGATGCTCTGCGCGCCGACAGAAGAGAATGTTGTGGCAAGTAGAGCAATTCCAGTGGTGGACAGCCCGGTGGAACTGATTGCCGCCGTTCCGATCGCCTTCGATCCGTTATAGAAAGTCACAGTTCCGGTGGCAAGCGTCGGATTGACGTAAGCCTCCAATGTCACCGTCTGGCCTTCTGTAATGCTGCTTGAGGAAGCGCTGACGGTTACATTCGCAGACGACTTGTTTTGTAAGCCAGAGACGCTGGAACCACCCATGCATCCGGCAAGCGATAAAAAGAAGACAGAAAGAAGCGAAAGCAGGATTGGTCGATAAGAACAAGACATGACGTTCATCTCTTCTTTAAAGTCGGAAGTGACCGCGAACAATGTATTCTTTAATGCTAACCCCGATTTGAGGAAGATGTTGCGAATCGTCAGAAATCCTGACGCGAGGCCCATCCTAGACTTAGCGGTTGGAGTGCTGCATCCTGTTGACATTCCTTACGAGCAGAGCGGGATACTAGTATGCAAGAATAAATCGCAGCGAAAAATCTTTACTTCATTTTGACTGACTTGCACGACCGCTTCAGCTCCTCCCAATCCTTCTCCGTCTGATCCGCATAGGCCGCGCCGAATTTTGCCAGAGCCTCGGCGAAGCCGTCACCGGAGCCGATGTATCCGGACAGAATTAACGGATCGCCGGAGCGGGCGTGGCCGCGGGCCAGCAACTCGCCGCAGAGTTCGGCATACGCTTCGAGACCGCTGCCCTCCAGATCCTCCATTTCGATGGAGGCTTTGTGGTCGTTGAGTTGCCGGACGAGGTAGTCGCGCCCGGCGATGTGCGTCCAGCCTAGGAATGGATCGGACTGCACCTGCATTGCCTTTTGTCCTTCAGCCACGCGCTGGCCGTTGTGGCGGGGTGGTTCAGCATCGGGCAAATAAGGCGCATAGCCGGAGGCCGGTTCTTCCTTGATTTGCAAGAACAGCGGATCGCCGGGACCGTTGCCTTCGAAGTAAATGCAGTAGTCGCGCAGGCCGACTGAACCGGTGCCGACCACTTTGAAGGCCACATCTACCGGGCGATAGAGCGAGAGCAGATGCTGGCGCTGCGGCTCGAGCATCTGGCGATAAGGGCCGAGGGAGGCCAGCACCGCCGCGGCCTGACGGCCGGTGACGCGGGTGAGCGTGGGCTTGATCTCCTTGAAGCGTCTCTCCCCGTCGCGTGCAACCTCCGTCAATTGCTCAAGCGTGTGCAGCGGCGTGGCGCGCTCGGCTTTGAGCAGGGCATCGTGGATGGGCGCAACCTGGCCGAGTCGATGGACCTGGAAGTGACTGACTTCGAGCAAGGGCATCCGGGCAAAGGCGCGCATCTGTGCGGCATAGCGAGCGATAAATTTTTCGACGGCCTGACGCGCGGAAGATTCCTTGTGTCCCGACTCGCGTCCGGCAAGCACCAGCGATGCGGCCATGCGCTTCAGGTCCCACTCGAAGGGGCCGCGAATGGTTTCGTCAAAATCATTGATGTCGAAGACGAGCCGGCCATCAGGAGCGGCAAAGGCGCCGAGGTTGCGCACGTGGGCGTCGCCGCAAAGCTGACAAAATATGCCCGTGTTCGGCAACAAAGCCAAGTCGGCGGCCATCACCGGCACAGCTCCGCGAAAAAAACCGAATGGCGAGGCAGCCATGAGTTGGTACTTGAGCGAGACGAGCGCGGGGACGCGGCCATGCATTGAGCGGGCAATCAGTTCGAGGGCGGGAGTCTGCCGCGCTTTGGGTTTCAGTTCGCTGTGTTGCTGGCGGCCCACCTGCTTGCGCCGCGCCTGGCCCAGTAAGCGCCGTTCTTTGGGGGTTGTCCATTGCATGAACGGGAAGATACACCCTGTGACCGCGCAGCGCAACTTACTATACCTGTTGATTTACACTGCCCTTTGTGAGCTTTGAATCTCCGAGTGCACAACTTGCTCGGCAAAATCGAGTTTCACTGCCGGAGGAAAAGCCCTTGACGCGTACAACCGTTCTACTATTTGCAGCCATCACCACAGTTTCGCTTGCGGCAGCCTCTCTCTCTGCGCAAGCGCCGGCAAAGACCTTAACCGTGGAGTCGATCTACGGACATGGGCCGCTGATTGGGACGCAGCCGGAGGGGCTGGCCTGGTCGCCGGACGGCAAGCATCTGACCTTCATGGCGGTTGGCGAGTTGTCGGAGATTGAGCCCGGCACGGACGATGCGGACGTGATTGTGGGCCGCTCCAAGATAGCGTCGTTCCACGGTGGCACAGATTCCGAGCAGGACAAGGATCATCGCGAGCGTTACAAGATGGCCAATTATCTGTGGGCGCCGGACTCCGAGCATATGCTTTTTGATGCGGATGGGCGGTTGTGGCTTTATGACATTCCAACACGCACAGGCGTGGAGGTTGGTTCCGCCGGTGAAGCATCGGGAGACGATCCGAAGTTTTCACCCGACGGTGAATCGATTTCGTTTGTTCGCGAACATGGCTTGGCGGTAGTGCGGCTGAAGGAGCCGGGAAGGCCAATGACTGTGGTGGCGCCTGCGCCAAACAAGACGACGCTGAATGGCGAGGTGGATTGGATTTACCTGGAAGAGCTGGATGTGCGCAGTAATTATTTCTGGTCGCCAGATTCGAAGCGGCTGGCCTACCTGGAGATGAACGAGGCCGCAGTGCCGGAGTATCCGATTACCGATTGGATTCCGACGCACGCAACGGTGGATAAGCAACGCTATCCGCAGCCGGGCGACCCGAATCCAGCAGTACGCGTGGGCGTGGTGAGCGCGGCTGGAGGCCCGACGGTGTGGGTAAGCTTGCCGATTCGCGCAGGACAGGATTACGTTCCGCGCTTTGGATGGGTAGACGCGAAGACGGTTTGGGTGGAGACGCTGACGCGCGATCAGAAGCATCGAGATATTTACTTTGCCGATGCGGCGACAGGCCGGTCGCACGCGGTGCTGCAACTGACCGATGATAAGTTTTTCAACGACAAGTACGATGTTTGGGTGGGCGGTGGAAACATTGTGCTGACCGATTGGTCGGACGGACACAATCATCTCTATCTCTACAACTATGACAAGGCTGATCTGTCTCATGCGGCTGCAAAGCTGACACGGCAGCTTACGCAGGGCAACTTCGAGGTGACGGATGTCTTCCGGGTGGATACGTCGGCCGGGCTGGTTGACTACGCTTCAAATGAGGGCAGCCAGCTCGATCAGCAGTTGTGGCAGGTGAACTTTAACTGCGAGCGCAAGCAATTGAGCAGTGGCGCGGGCACACACACGGCAATCTTTGCGCCGGTTGGCGATTCGTTTGTGGAGCGTCGGTCAGCGCGCATGGAGCCGCCGACATTGAAGATTTGCGGGGAGCCGGGCAAGTGCAACCTGCTGTGGGCAACGCGCGCTCTGGAGCCTTACCATTTGCGCGCGCCGGAACAACTCACGGTGAAGGCGCACGACGGAACAACACTCTACGCCACACTGCTGCTGCCTGAAGGCAAGAGCGCGGCAAGTGTTCCGTTGATTTTGAATCCATATGGCGGGCCGGGCGCGGCGACGGTGGCCAACCGCTGGGGCGACAGCCTGCTCTTTGACGAGTTGCTGGCTCAGCACGGGTTTGCGGTGCTTCATGCGGATAATCGCGGCTCCGGCGGCCGGGAGCGCGCCTTTGTTCAGGCGGCTTATCATAATTTCGGCCCGGTGCAATTGGAAGATCAACTGACGGTGCTGGACGCGGCGCTGGCGCAGTATCCGCAACTGGACCCGAAGCGGCTGGGATGGTGGGGCTGGAGCTGGGGCGGTACATTCACGCTTTACGCAATGTCGCACTCCGACCGCTTCCGCGCCGGGGTTGCTGTTGCTCCAGTGACTGACTGGCGCAACTACGACTCGATCTATACTGAGCGATACATGAGCGAACCGGCGGATTTTGCGTCGGGTTATAGGGATTTCTCGGTGGTGAATTCAGCGGCGAACCTGAAGGGACGACTGCTGCTGGCGCATGGAACCGGCGACGACAATGTACACATCGAGAACTCCGTGCAGTTTGTGCAGAAATTGATCGAGGCCGGGATTCCTTACGATTTACAGATTTATCCGCGCAAGACGCATTCGATTGCCGGGCCGGATGTGCGGCAGCATTTGTATAACCGCATATTGGCGCAATTTGAACAATACCTGAAGCCGCCGGTGACAGCGGGAGGCACACAATGAGCGAAGCAGCGAGGCATCCGGCAGAGCGCGCAGATACGCACGAGTTGATCCGTGGGCGGGCGACGGTTGGAGATTTTGAAATTACCGTTCTCACCGACGGCTATTTTCTGCTGGACGGTGGAGGCATGTTCGGAGTGGTGCCCCGGCCACTTTGGATGAAGCGCGTCACGCCCGACGCGGAGAATCGCATTCTGATGGGCTCCAATACGCTGGTGGTTCGCGACGGCAAGCGAACCGTGGTGATTGAAACCGGGCTGGGCAACAAGCTGGACGCGCGGATGAAAGCCATCTACGGCGCACAGCAGATGCTGGCCTCGGCCTTTGCGGCGGCGGGCATCGCAATGGACAAGGTGGACGTGGTGATCAACTCCCATTTGCATTTTGACCATTGCGGCTGGAACACGATTGTTGGTAAGGATGGAACGCTGAAGCCTGCGTTTCCCAACGCGCGCTATTATGCGCCGCGCGGCGAGGTGGAGCACGGACGGCTGCAACTGGAGCGCGACCGATCGGTCTACCTCGGCGTCAACTACGAACCGCTGATTGCCAGTGGACAGATGACGCTGCTCGAAGGGACGGAGACAATTGTTCCCGGGATTTCAGTTGAACTTTATCCGGGGCACACGGCGCACATGATGGGCGTTCACTTCGAATCCGGCAGAGAGCGGGGTTGCTTTGTCTCCGATCTGATCCCTACGACCGCTCATCTTGATGTTGGCTGGGGAATGGCCTTCGACCTTGACCCGCTGACAGTGATCGAGCAGCGCAAGCGGTTCTATGCGCGCGCGATTCCGGAAGATTGGCTGATCTTTTTTCCCCACGACCACCACACGCCTTTTTGCCGCGTTGAATTGGACGAGCGGAACAGGCCTGTGATGCGCAAAAAACTGATTGAGTCAGGGATCAGGTAAGGTTGGTGTGGCGCGGAGAATCCGAAGCCTTACAGCTCGTGACGATTGAAAATGTCGTCCTTTTCGCGCTTGGAGCAATCCGTGCACTCCAGGCAGCAAACGAGCAGCAGGGCCACACCCACCGTAACCACAATGGCAACGGCGTTTTCGTAGGTCACAAACCATTGAGCCAAGCTGTGCATCGTCAATCCCCAAATACAACAGGCTGCTGATTAGACGCTCTACAGTCTTATTAGCTTACCTCCCGGGGATCATATATATGAGGGAAACCCGGAACATCTTGTTGTACCTCTATATTTTTCTCATTTTGCACTTGTATTCAAGAGAAGAAAAGGCGAATATGGATTAATCATGTCGCCTGATTCCAATCCGGCACTGGACCTTGATTCCCAGGAATGGCCGGAGAAGTTTCGGGTTCGAGAGCCAGACGCTGCCTCCACCGAGCATCAGAGGGAACGCCAACCGTCGGACGGTCCCGAGCTCAATTGGCTTTTCGTTGACATGAACTCCTACTTTGCCTCGGTGGAACAGGATGCACGGCCCGAGCTGCGCGGGCGTCCGGTGGCAATTGTCCCCATGATGGCCGATACAACTTGTTGCATTGCTGCAAGTTACGAGGCAAAGGCATTCGGCGTCAAAACCGGTACCATCGTCGGCGATGCCAAGCGCTTGTGTCCCGGAATCGAGCTGGTGGAGGCCCGGCACGAGCTGTATGTCGAGTACCATCACCGCATTGTCGAAGCCGTGGAGAGCTGCCTTCCGGTGACGGCGGTGATGTCGGTAGACGAGATGGCCTGCCGGCTGATGGGCCGGGAGCGGCCTCTGCTGGCGGCGATGGAGTTGGGCCGAAAGGTGAAGGCGCGCATCCGGGAGAGCGTCGGCCCCATGATGCGCAGTTCGGTGGGGTTGGCAACGAACCGGTACCTCGCTAAAGTGGCCAGCGACATGGAAAAGCCCGACGGCCTCGTGGCGCTGACCCTGTACATTCTTCCCTACGCGCTGCGGCAACTCAAGCTGCGCGACCTGCCGGGTATCGGCGCGCAGATGGAGAAGCGGCTGAATGAGCAAGGGATTCGCAGCATGGATGATCTGCTGGCGCTTGATTGTGAAGGCACCGGCCAGGTTTGGGGTTCGGTGCTGGGCGAGCGGCTGAACCACTGGCTGCATGGCGAAGACTTCGAGATGGATGAGGCTGAGCATCTGAAGTCGATGAGCCACCAGCATGTGCTGGCGCCGGAGATGCGCACGCCGGAGAAGGCCTGGGCCGTGGCGCACAAGCTGCTGCATAAAGCGGCAATGCGGCTGCGCGCGTCAGATTTGTGGGCCAGCAGCATTGGGCTGGCGATCGGCTTTGCGGTGCCGCGCAGTGAAAATAAGCCGGTGAGCCGCTTTGGCACACCGACCAAAGGATGGAAGAGCGAGATCAAGCTGAGCGAGTGCCAGGACAATGCGACACTGATTGCCGCGCTGAGCCGTTTGTGGGCCTCGCGGCCCACTGGCGCGGAGTATGACAAGCCCTATTTTATCGGCGTTTTTCTGAATGGACTGGTCCCCGACCGGCTGCATACTCTGAACCTCTTTGAGGGAACCGAAGAAGAACAGAACCGCACTCGGCTGCAAGAGGCCATGGACGCACTGAATAACAAATACGGCATGAGCACGCTGGCTCCGGCCACCATGCTGACTGCGTTCAGGGCAGCGCCGACACGCATCGCCTTCCACACGATTCCGGAGATGTTTTAAAAACAGGGGTCAGGGGTCAGGGGGCCAGGGTTGATTGGAGTTCGAGGTTTCCCACCCTTGCGACAGAAAAAATCTTAAGGATGGGCACCCGACAATTTAGACATTACCATGCGGAAAAGGAGTTCTGTCCGGATTGCCGACGATCCGATCGGAGATCAACCGCTGACCGTGGACGTCCTTCAAATGATAAAATCCGGCATGATTCAACGCTGGAAATACTTGCTCTGTGACGTTTTACTCTTAGGGGTTGGAAGTCTAAATATTGCCGCTGGACAATCGACTCCTGTGCTTACCCCGTCGACGCGACAAATTCAGTTGTACCTGATTGCGACCGGTAAGAATGAATCCCTGGTAAGCCCTGATCAGAAGGCCTTGAGTGTGTCTATTGATAAACAGCCTGCTCTGGTAATCTCGGTGCACCCAGCAAGAGAACAAAAGCTGCTTTTTGCAGTTCTGGTCGATATCAGCAGATCGAATTCGGTAGAGGCTGATCAGGTGAAAAGTGCGGCATTAAAGATCTTTCAAGGCTTATCAACAAACGATAACAAAGGCTACCTTGCCGTTTTTAATGAGAGGGTCGTAATTAGTAAAGAGCCCATCGAAGCTGCGGATGCAGAACAGATATTGGGACGAGCGCAATTTGAAGCAGGAACCTCACTATACGATGCAATCGGACAGACTTGTTTAAAAACATTGAACAGGTCTGCAAATCCAGCTTCTTTTCGTCGCGTAATCATCCTGCTATCCGACGGGGGAGACAACGCCAGTGATATGAGTTTCCTGAATGCCGACGAAGCTTGCCAGGCGGAGGGCGTGTCCATCTTCTCTTTTGAGACGGGTTCAACAGATCGTCTCCAAAGATCTGCCTTGGGGTTATTCAGCCGAGAAACTGGCGGCGAGTTCACCCCAAAGAAAAATCATGACGGCGTGAAGTCTTTGCTCGCAGCTATTGATAGACAGTGGGCGATAAGTCTAGCACCGATCCAAGAACCTGATCAAAAACTTCACGCGTTTGCTGTAAAGACCGCTCAAAAGGGAGTTCAAATCTCCGCGCCAACCCATATTTCAATTGAATAGCCGCCGTTTGCTAAATGTCGGCTCCGTCTTAGCACCGCTGCAGAGTTGCAGCCTCATTCCTGGTGTTTCACCCGAATCACCGGCAACTCTGCAGTTACCTTAAAGGCACAGTTCGGTTCTAAATTACTAACACGACCTTTCGGCGCCGCAACCAAAGTACCATTGAAGCTCTGCGGATTCGTACCCGTAAACGCCTATGTCGCGCCGGGCGGCTCTCGATTAAGATTCCGTTCCATATACCTGTCCCCTCCCAGATTTCCGCAAAGCCGAAGCCTGCTCACTCTGCCCGCCTCGAACTTTTTTCGCTCCATCGCGTACTCTCTGCATCCGCGCTCTGCGATTTCTGCGGATAAGAGAGTAGAAGCGAACCTTATGGCCCACGACTGGCAGCCGGACTTTGAACAACTCGTGGACGAGCACCAGTCGATGGTTTTCTCGCTGGCGTTGCGCATGACCGGCGACCGGGGACTGGCCGAGGAGATTGCGCAGGATGTCTTTCTGGAGTTGGACAGGCACCTGGGCAAGATCGAATCACCCGCGCACGCGTGCTTCTGGCTGCGGCGGGTGGCGATGAATCGCTCGGCGGACGCGCTGCGGCGCAGGCGGGTGCGCCGTCTGGATCTGTGGGTGGAAGTGGAAGAGCATCACGGCATGAGGCTGGAAGAGCGCGCTTCTCCCCTGGGGGCGCGGCTGGAACAGTTGCTGGAGACGCTTCCCGAGGCGCAGCGCGCGGCGTTGGTTCTCCGCTACCAGGAGGATCTGACGCCGGAGGAGATTGCGGCCACGCTGGATACGCCAGTGGCCACGGTCAAGAGCCATTTGCAGCGGGGATTGAAGCTGCTGAGGGCCAAGGCCGAGTGCCATTTGAAGGAGTTTGTTCGCGAAAAGGAGTACGCGCGTGGAGTTTGATGATTTTGAACAGGAACTGCGGCAGGCGCTCGTGCGCAGGCCCGCGCCACCCAGCCTGAAGCGCAGGCTGATGGAGAGGCGGAGCGCGAAAGGGCCGGCTGGTCATCGCTTTCTGTGGCAGAAGATTGCCGCGGTTCTGGTTGTAACGACGATGCTGGGCGGCGGGGTCGCCTGGCATGAGCAGCAAGAGGAGCAACGCAAGGGCGAGGCGGCCCGGCAGCAGGTGTTGCTGGCGCTGCGCATCACCAACCACGCACTCGATCAGATGAATGCACAACTCGCGGCCCACGGGCGCGCGCACAGGTAAGGAGAACCGCAGATGAAATTCAGAATTACCTCTATTGTTTTGGGATCGGCTTTGCTGGCCGCCTCCGCTCTTGCGCAAACCGCGCAGTTACCCGCGCCTTCGCCCGTCGAAAAGGAGTTGGCGGCGCGCGCCTCGCATGTCACCGAGGTTACGCTCGACAAGAATACCCTGGCCTTTGCCTCCAAAGTCATGAACGGCAAAGAAGCGGACGAGGCCGCCATCCGGCAGTTGATCAACGGCCTCGAAGCCATTTATGTTCGCGAGTACGAGTTCGACGGGGAAGACCAATTCACGCCCGAGGAAGTCGATAAACTGCGACAGTCCTTTCCCACAAGCGAGTGGTCGACTCTGGTGCGCGAGCGCGATCGCAAGGGACGCGAGAGCGTCGAGGTGATGGTCAAGCAGGAAAAAGGCGAGACACGCGGATTTTTTATTCTGGAAGTCGAACCGAAGGAGCTAACCATTGTGCTTATACTCGGACCCATCCACCTGGAAGATCTGGGCAAGCTGAAGAATATCGGCGGTCTGGATTCGGCGCTGAGCGGCGTGGAGTTCAAAACAAAACCCGCTGACAAGAAGGGTGACCATCAATGAGGAGCCGGTGGATTATTCTCATCGCACTTTCGGCTATGGTGATTCCCGTGGCAGTGCTGGCAGGTGGCGGCAGCGGATTTGACGGCGTGGTGAACTCCATCGAAAGCCGCTATCAGGTGCGGGCCACGCGGATTCCCCTCATGGGCGTGGTGAGCGGAATCGCGCGAGTGGCCACAAAGGATGGCGTGGGCAACCTGCGTATTGCGGAGTTTGATAATTTTTCCGCGCCGGTGGATGGCGACGAACTGAACCGCATGGTCGAAGAGAAGCTGGGCTCAGGCTGGGAGCGGATGATCCGCGAAACCAGCCGCAGCGGCAAAGAACAGACCTTGATCTATGTGCATCCCGAAGGCGAGCGAATGGGAATGTTCGTGGTGGATCTGGACGGGAACGAGATGGACGTAGTGCAACTTTCGCTCGATCCCAATCAGCTGAACGACAGCATTGTGAAGTACGAACATCACCAATCCAACAACGATGGAGCGGATTCGAATTAGAGATTTGCTCCTGTGGCGCCGGACGAAAAATTTTTGCTTTGCTGAGCAACTGAGGCTGGCTACACTGGATGACAGTATGGCCAGCCTTTTTTTATCACAGTCATCGAGCTATCGCGGGCGGCTTGCGCCGTCGCCCACCGGATTTCTGCATGCGGGTCATGCGCGCACTTTTTGGGCAGCGTTTCAGCGAGCGCGCAAGGCAGGAGGCACGCTGGTGATGCGCATGGAAGATCTGGACCCGGATCGCAGCCGCGCCGAGTACGCTGATGCCGCACTCGAAGACCTGCGCTGGCTGGGAATCAATTGGCAGGAGGGACCGGACCTGGGCGGGCCGTTTGCGCCGTATGCGCAGAGCCAGCGACGCGCAATTTATCTTGCGGCGTGGCGGAAACTGTTGCGCGGCGGATTCCTTTTCCCTTGCCGCTGCTCGCGCAAAGATTTGGAGGTTGCGTTGAGCGCTCCGCATGAGGGCGCTTCTCCGAAGGGCAGTGACCAGGAGCCGCTGGACGATGAGCCGGTTTATCCGGGAACGTGCCGAACAGATACCGATTGGGGTTCGAGGTTTCCCACCCGTGGGACAGAAGACGAAACGCAGGTCCTTCGACTCCGCTGCGCTTCGCTCAGGATGACAGGGAAACAGGGCGATATTCTACAGGCACAGGATTGTTTTGCAAGTGAGCTTGACGAGCCGGGTAATTTCAACTGGCGTTTTCGCGTGCCGGACGGTGAGGCGATCGAATTTACCGATCAGAATCTTGGGCCGCAGAGATTTTTGGCAGGAGTGGATTTTGGTGATTTTGTTGTTTGGCGGCGAGATGGAGTTCCGAGCTATCAACTGGCCTGCGTGGCCGACGATACCGCGATGAAGGTCACGGAAGTGGTGCGCGGTGAAGACCTGCTCAAATCCACCGCGCGGCAGATTTTGCTTTACCGCGCTTTGGGACTTGAAATTCCCCGCTGGTTCCATTGCAAGTTGGTAGCAGACCGCAATGGGAAACGGCTGGCCAAGCGCCATGATGCGTTGAGTCTGCACACACTGCGGCAGCGGGGAGTTAAACCGGATCAGATTCTGTCAATGAATCTACCGGAAGAAGTGTAAGCACTGACATCTTTTCATTTGTGCCGGATGAAGGTGCCGTTGTGCAGTTCGCTCCATGCCTGGCGCAGTTCATCTTCGGTGTTCATGACGATTGGACCTTGCCATGCCACCGGCTCTTCGAGCGGTTGACCGGAAACGAGCAGGAAACGAATGCCATCCGGCCCGGCCTGCACCACGATTTCGTCGCCGCGGTCGAAGAGAACCAGCGAGTGGTTTTTCGCGTCGTAGACCGGCCTGGCATTCGGGTCAACGGCCGACTCCGTCAGCACTGCCTGCGGCGCGGAAGCGTCGCGAAAACCTCCCGAGCCAGCAAAGACATAGGCGAAGGCGTTGCGCGTGGTTTCCACCTTGATCCGCTTTGTTTTGCCGGGCGGAACGGAGATGTCCACGTAGCGCGCATCTACGGAATTCGACCCGGCGGCCACGCCTTCGACCGGACCACGCTTGCCCCAGAACTCGCCGCAGATTACGCGCGCTCTGCTCCCGTCGTCTTCGGTCACTTCAGGAATAGCGCTGGAGGGGATGTCCTGATAGCGCGGGTCAGTCATCTTCAGCGACGCGGGCAGGTTGGCCCAAAGCTGAAAGCCGTGCATGCGGCCAAGCGCATCGCCTGAGGGCATCTCCTGGTGCAGAATGCCGCTGCCTGCGGTCATCCATTGCACATCGCCGGCGGTCATGAGGCCTTTGTTTCCCAGGCTGTCGCCGTGGGCCACTTCGCCGGCCAGCACGTAAGTAATTGTTTCGATTCCGCGGTGGGGATGCCACGGAAAGCCAGCCACGTAATCGGCCGGGTTGTCGCTACGGAAGTCGTCCAGCAGCAGAAATGGATCGAACTCCGCGGTTTTTCCAAAGCCGAAGGCGCGCTGCAGCCGGACTCCGGCGCCTTCAAGCGTTGGCTTGGTTTGAAAAATCTGCTTCACGGGGCGAAGCGACATGGGGAACCTCCTCTGCCTTACATAAGATTGGATGCGCGAGAAAGATATTCGTTGCAACAAGTATTATGGCAATCCCTGAATTGCGCCGATTTCTGGATGGCGGAAGGTGCAAAACAGCGGCTCGGGTCAGCTACCATCCCGGTTTCGCTGCGTTTCCCACAGCGCCTGCGTCGCATCTCCCCTGCGGCCTTATCCTCTATATAGACTCCCGTGAGCGACTTTGCCCAAACCGTCAAGCAGCAGGCCGACATCGTCAAGGTGATCGAGGGGTACATCCGGCTGCGCAAGGCGGGGGCGCAGAACTATACCGGGCTGTGCCCGTTTCACAAGGAAAAGTCGCCGTCATTTTCAGTTCATGCGGTGCGGCAGTTTTACCACTGCTTTGGCTGCCAGGCTTCGGGCGATGTCTTCAGCTTTGTGGCCAAAATCGAGAATGTGGGCTTTCCCGAAGCGGTGCGAATTGTCGCGGGCAAGTGTGGCATTCCGCTGCCCAAGCGGGAGTTTTCGTCGCCGGAAGAAGCCGCCGGTGCGCGGCAGCGCGCCAAGTTGCTGGAACTTCACGAGACCGCGACGGCGTGGTTCGAGGAGCAATTGCGCGGGCCAGAGGGAGCCGTGGCGCGCGAGTACCTGGCTGGACGCGGATTGACTCCCGAGGGCATCAAGAGCTTCCGCATCGGCTACGCACCAGACAGCTTCGGCGCGCTGCGCGACCGGCTGAGCGGCATGGCCGACAATGAAACACTACGCGCCAGCGGACTGTTCGCAGCAAAGGAACAAGGAGATGGCAGCCTCGGCCCCATTTACGACCGATTCCGCAAGCGCGTGATGTTTCCCATCGCCAACGAGAGCGGGCGGGTGATCGCCTTCACCGCACGGACACTGGAAACGGGAGACAAGGCTGGCGCCAAGTACATCAACTCGCCGGAGACGCCGCTTTATTCAAAAAGCCTGGTGCTCTTCAATCTGGACAAGGCGCGCACCGCGATTCGCCAGATGGAGTTTGCCTTGCTGGTTGAAGGGCAGATGGACTGCATCTCGGTTTTTTTGCGCGGAATTCAAAATGTGATTGCCACCAGCGGCACGGCCTTTACCGAGCAGCAGGTGGCGATTCTGAAGCGCCATACCTCTCAGGTTGTCGTCAACTTCGATCCCGACGCAGCAGGCTCCAATGCTGCGGAGAAGTCGATTGCCCTGCTCACCGAAGAAGGTTTCACCATCAAGATTGTCACCCTCGACGGCGGTCTTGACCCGGACCGCTACATCCGCGAGCGGGGAGTTGAGGCTTACACGGCTGCCTTGCGTGGCGCGCGTCGTCAGGCCGATTACCTGATTGAGCGGGCACGGCTGCTCTTCCCCGGCGCCAGCGCGGAGCAAAAGGTAAAGGCGATGAATTTTCTGCTGCCGCACATTCGCCGCATACCGGAGAAACTTGCCCGAAACCAGTTTGCGGCCGATGCCGCGCAAAAGCTGGGTATTGATTCGGCCGTTTTGCGCGAAGAGTTGCACCAAGCCGCGCTGCGGCGACGCGACCACGTTGAGAGCCGGGCAACGGCGCTGACCGAGGTTGAGCGGGTGCTGCTGCGCGCGCTGGCCATCGACGACCCTGATTACGCGCAATCGCGGCGGCTGGCGATAGAAGCTATAGCCCAGCAACCTACATGGTTTGAGCATCTTGGCGCATTTTCAGCCTTGCAGGCGCTGGCCTGGCGGCAGGCTCGCGACCCCATGGATGTGGTGGAGAACGAGGCGCAAAAGGCTTTGCTGGCGGAGACCTTGCTGGCGGAGACCAAACCGCCTGAGGAACTTGAGGTTCACGGCGCTATTCAGGAGATTCACGAGCGGGCCATCGAAAGCCGTCTGCGCGAGTTGCGCACCCTGATTGCCGAGGCTGAGCGGCGCGGCGACTTTGCAGAATTGGCTACTCTGACCCAGCAAAAGCTGGAATTGGACCTGAACCTGCGCCAGTTGCACAACCATAAGCCGTCTGAGCAGTAAAAACAATGATTCCTGCGTCCTGCGGGTTTATTTTGCGTCCAATACGTAGATGCAGAGGCGGGTGGAGGGCAGGACCGCCCAGCCCGGCTGCAAGGTTGATTGAAGAGGTTCCTGACCTAGCCACGATTTTGCTTTGGAAATACAGGTAAAACGTGGTAATCTGTTGATCTCTGTGCAGATGCGCGCCACTTTGCCCCAACTATGAGCCGCGGCTCGCGGGCGACCCAGGTGAATCCTGAAGCGCTTGTCATCCTGTTCCGAGCAACCCCCTGAATCCGCTTTTTATGCGGGTACCCGCAGGTTTGTGTCCGATTGCGCCGATTTTTCGGGATTTCCACATGGAAATCTTTTTTTGCGTGCGCTGGAGCGAACTGCCGTAACCTGCGCACCGGCGCGCAAGACGGTGCTGAATCTGACTTGCCTGAGAGAGTAGGAACATTTTGGCGACTGAAGAAAAGTTTGAACCTGAGCACGAACACGATATTGACACGCTGATTGAAGTCGGCAAAGAAAAGGGCTACCTCACCTATGGCGACGTGAACGAGATGTTGCCGGAGGATATGGCCACTTCGCCTGACGATCTGGACGATCTGATCACCACCATCGGCACCCAGGGCATTGACCTGCTGGACGGCCCGAAGTTCCATGACAAGGATTTCGAGCCGGAAGAGGGCGAGGACGTTGAGCTCGACCTGACGCCGGGAACCCTGGAAAAAACCAACGACCCGGTGCGCATGTATTTGCGCGAAATGGGCACGGTTCCGCTGCTGACGCGCGAAGGCGAAGTCGAAATTGCCAAGCGCATCGAGCGCGGCCAGATGCGCGTGCTCAAGGCCATCTCCCGCTCGCCCATTGTGATTCGCGAGGTTGTGGCGCTGGGCGAAGACCTCAAGCGCGGCGTGCGCAACATCAAGGAAGTGGTGATCTTCGACGACGAAGAACTCACCGAAGAAGTTGTAGTGGCGCGCGTCAAGGCTACCGTGGCCCGCATCGACGCGCTGGTGAAGCATCAAAAGAATATCGCCAAGCTGGAAGAGAAACAGGCTGCGCCCAGCGCTGCCAAGGCCAAGGCGAACGCCTTGCGCAAAACCCGCTGGCTCATCGCCCGCGAAAGAGTTTTCGTTTCGCGCATTGTGCGCGAACTCAAGTACACGCCCATGGAGCGCAAGCGCCTGCTGGACAAGGTCAACAAGACCGTGGACACCATGCGCACGCTGGAGCGCCAAATCCGCTCTTTGGAGCAGAAGCACGAAGCCAGCCGCAGCGACGAACTGAAGAAGGAGTACCGCCGGCAGCAGAAAAACTGCAAGGCTGATCTTGAAAAGATCGAAGCCGACGCGGGCGTTTCCATCGCCGAGTTGAAGCGCACCCAGCGCGAGATGATCCAGGGCGACATGGACGCCGATCAGGCCAAGAGAGAGCTGATCGAAGCCAACCTCAGGTTGGTTGTTTCCATCGCCAAAAAGTACACCAATCGCGGATTGCAGTTCCTCGACCTGATTCAGGAGGGCAATATCGGCCTGATGAAAGCCGTGGACAAATTCGAGTATCGCCGCGGCTACAAATTTTCAACGTACGCCACGTGGTGGATTCGCCAGGCCATCACGAGAGCTATCGCCGACCAGGCCCGCACCATTCGCATCCCGGTGCACATGATCGAGACCATCAACAAGCTCATCCGCACCAGCCGCCAACTGGTCCAGGAACTCGGCCGCGAACCCAGCAGCGAAGAGATCGCCAAGCGCATGGACATTCCTGTGGCCAAGGTGCGCAAGGTTCTCAAAATCGCGCAGGAGCCCATCTCGCTGGAAACGCCCATCGGCGAAGAGGAAGATTCGCACCTCGGAGATTTTATCGAGGATAGGCAGGCTGTCTCGCCCAGCGAAGCCGTAATCAGCGTCAACCTGAAGGAATACACCTCGCAGGTTCTGCGCACGCTCACCCCGCGCGAAGAACGCGTCATTAAGATGCGCTTCGGCCTGGAAGACGGCTCCGAACACACTCTCGAAGAGGTCGGCCAGAGCTTCCAGGTAACCCGCGAGCGCATCCGCCAAATCGAAGCCAAGGCCCTGCGCAAGCTCCGCCACCCCAGCCGCAGCCGCAAGCTGAAAGCCTTTGTCGAGGGCGTAAAGGAACTGTAACTCTGCGGCAACACGCACATCAATTAGGCCGCAGCCTCGGAAGGGGCTGTGGCTTAATTGCAGATGAATGAATTTTTCCAGCTTAAAACGGGCGCTCGTCTATTTGCTGGATTGCTCCACAGGGAAACCTCTCGGATGGTATGCTTCCGCCATGGCAGAATTCCCCACCAATCCAACTCGCCTCGATCCGTATAAGAACTTCAACTTCCGCGTGAAATGGGATGGACAATACATCCCTGCAATCTCGCGCGTAACCGGACTTATCCGCTCGACCGAGGTCGTTGAGCACCGCGAGGGCGGCGACCCCAGCACCAGCCGGAAATCATCGGGCCTCACCCAGTTTGAGCCCATCACGCTGGAGCGCGGGCTGACCGATGATCCGGCATTTGAAAACTGGGCTAATCTCGTCTGGAAGTTTGGCGCGGCATTGGGCTCTGAGATGTCGCTGAATGAGTTCCGCAAGGACATCATCATTGACTTGTATAACGAAGCCGGGCAACTGGTTCGCGCCTACAAGGTATACCGCTGCTGGCCCTCGCAGTATCAGGCCCTCCCTTGCCTGGACGCCAATGGCAACACTGTCGCCATCGAGCAAATCCGGCTCGAAAACGAGGGATGGGAGCGCGATACGTCTGTAATCCCGCCAGCTCAGACTTAGTGCATATCAAGTTTGATTGCATAGGGCCGGGATTGAGAGCCGGAGTCTTCCATCCATTGTGCAAAGAACGCACAATGGATAAGCACGCACAGCTCTGTTGCCACTTGAAGTGAAATCGCTCTGGCGGGGCGGATGTTAGCCGGCTGTTTTGGGTTCGGGAACCGGCGGGGGATGGTGTGCGTATCTGAATCCAGTGCAGGAGGACCGACCATGAGCAGCCAGCCGTATCCGAATCCGCAAGCGATCTTTTACCAGCAATACGAGATGGTGCGCCGCGACGAGGTCGTCGGCATTCTGCTGGCGCTGTTTCTGGGCGGTTTTGGCGCCCACCACTTCTATCTCCGCCGAACAGGCCTGGGGATTCTCTACGTTTGTTTCTTCTGGACGGGAATCACCGTCTTTCTCGGATTTATTGAGTGCTTTTTCATGCCCGGGCGGGTGCGGGAGTTCAATGCAATTCAGGCCGCAGGCATTGCCGCGATGCTGGGGATTCAGATGCCGGGTTGGGGCCAGCCATTTAGTGTGATGGTCAATGTTCCGCCTGCTCCGCAAACGGGAACGCTTGTAGCCTGCGGTCGCTGCCGGCAGACCAATGCACAGGGAGCAAGGTTTTGCTCGGCATGTGGTGGAACGCTCTGAGCCCTGCTTGTGCTGGATTGGATTTGCAGTCTCAGAAAAAACAATAATCAGAATTAAGTTAAACCGACTCGACGGAATCAATTTTCCGGGCGATATCCTGGGCCAGGCTTTCGACATTCGGATGGAAGAGCCTGCGTTCACGGGCAGGCAATTCCTCCAGCAGATCGGGATATGGCGTG
>Ga0316217_10002228_pt1 | contig 23666 bp, 16 predicted proteins | sample 1anoAmetaG_FD_203633 | JGI IMG/M metagenome (GOLD analysis project Ga0316217, IMG submission 203633) | Freshwater microbial communities from Trout Bog Lake, Wisconsin, USA - 1anoA | ecosystem: Environmental > Aquatic > Freshwater > Lake > Hypolimnion/Profundal zone | place: USA: Wisconsin...
TCGGCAGCTGGCTTCGGCTGTGTCGTATCGACCCAATATACTGCACATTCTTGTCCTTTCAGGAGCTCGCCTCTCTTTCATTGCTCTTGTTTGTGGCCGTCCTAATGCAAGATTCACGAGGGTAGAATCTGCAAGGAACACGACGCATCAGGACCAATTTACAGGTCCAGCTTGCGCCATAACTTCACAGCAACTTGATGTGTTTGGCGACCATACGATCCTATGGCCTCTGAACTATGCCCGTGCAAGTTGTCGATGCCATTGGAAATATGGCGGGGAGTGCGCGTAGATGCCAGATACGCCTAAGAATTCAGCCAGAGGAGACAAGATCCTCGAAGCGGCTGGCAAGCTTTTTGCGCGTCAAGGATATTTCGGAACCAGCACGCGTGAGATAGCACGCCTTGCAGAGGTGAGTGAAAACACGCTGTTTCGACATTTCGAGAACAAGGAAGAAATATTTTGGTCATCGCTTCGTTCGTATTCCTCAGGATTACAATTTCGCCAAGATGTGCGCAGAGGAATAACGCAATGCGATTCTCCAGAAGTAGTCTTGCCTAAGATAATCGAGATGCTTGCGGATACAGTGAACTACAGTCCTGTGCTCCTTCGATTGATTGCGGTTGTATTTGTGGAGTTGCAAGGAAAAGCAGACAATTTCCTCCAAGGGCAACTCTCGCCAGTCCTTTCAGCAATCAATCACTATCTGAAGATCAACATTCGGAGCGGGAAGATTCGTGATCTGGATCCTACGATCCTAACCTCCGCATTGATCATGACGGCTTTGACGCATCCGGGGATATACAACCTGATCGATGGCGACAAACCCGTATATTCGAATAGCTTGGACGCGCATCGAGCACACGCTAGATTCTGGTTGGATCTGATCGTTCCAAGGGTGGCGGCATATCCGTCGCACACTGCCGAGACACGAGGAGAGTCATCTAGCTGAGGTGGATTGCCGGTACACCTGTGGACCGATGCATCCATCGCGCTCAGATGATTTATCCGACTCGCTAAAGCACAAATGACCAAAGGGGATTTAAGTAGGCAGGAGACATTGATATCTCCTGAACAGTAAGACTCCTAATTCCTTCAGGTAGCGCAAACGTCAATCAATAACCGTCGAAATGCAAATCTGAGGTAAAGCAGTATGAGCTCAATTTGGGATGGACCATTCACAACACAGCTTCCCAGTGTGGAACCTGTACCAGGGTCCCTTCAGCGTTCAAGAGCCATCCGGTACTTGAGATTTGACCATATCGCCACAGCTGCGGAGGTTATTGGAGACCTGGCGGCAGCAGCGATAAGCCTTCTAGGCACTTACGCAGCCTACAGCTATTTAGGCCTTGGGAGGGGCGTAGTCTACCCGGACTCAATTCTAATATGCACTTCAGTTGGGTTCGCTGCACTCTTTGTAGTTCTGCTTGACCGTGAAGGTGTCTACCGCAAGGGATCTGGAATGCTGAGGATCAGAGAAACCGAAAAGACCCTCCGCGCCTCCGTCCTTGCCTTCCTCTTTCTCTTCTCCACCTCGACGCTTTCCGTCTATCCTTTGTCTCGCCTGGTTCTTGGAATTGCCTTCTTCGTAGTTCCGCTCGCGGTCGTCATCGAGAAGCAAGCCATCTTTTCCCTGGTTCGGTTCCTCCATGCGCGAGGACAGGGTGTTCAACGAGTCATAATTTATGGCGTCGGGTTCACGGGGAAACGCGTCTTTTCAGCTCTGCTTCGCTCAAGAAAGCTCGGGCTCAACCCAGTTGCACTTGTTGACGACGACGAGAAGATGGCAGGTCGCACACTCCGCACTCTCGGGTACCACCACACTCACTCCGAGTCTGTGATTCGAGGCCCTGTCACGAAGGAACTCATTCTCAGCAATCGAGCCGACATGGTCATAGTGGCCGTGCCAACGATAGGACAAGATAAGATAGCTGCGCTTGCCACACTCGCTAAGGAATTAGGGATAATGCTTAGCTTTGTCCCAAGTCAGCCATCCAACGAAACAGCATGGGTCAACTACATAGACATAGATGGACTCTTGCTGGGCGCGGTTGGCGGCCCAGAAGAAAGGCATGGTTACCAAGCTGTTAAGCGCGCACTTGACTTGGCGCTTAGCGTGATTGCACTGATCGCACTGTCGCCGGTCTTGACCCTGCTTGCTTTAGGGGTTTATCTGGATTCGGGAGGCCCAGTACTCTTTAAGCAGCAGCGAGTTGGAATGAACGGAAAGCTCTTTGATATCTATAAATTCAGGACTATGAAGGTCAATGCACCAAGGTACGACTTCTCTCCCACGAAATCCGAGGATCCTCGAATTACACGCTTTGGGCGAATCCTGAGGAAGACGAGCCTTGATGAACTCCCTCAGATTCTGAATGTACTCAAAGGCGAGATGTCCCTAGTTGGACCCCGTCCAGAAATGCCGTTCATTGTTGCGACCTATGGACCACGTGAACGACAGCGCCTATCTGTATTGCCAGGCATTACAGGCTTGTGGCAGTTGAGTGCAGACAGAAGCTACCTGATACACGAAAACCCACATTACGACCTCTACTATATTCGAAATCGTGGGTTTTTTATGGACATTGCAATTCTGCTCCATACGGCCGTGTTTGCGTTAAGGGGCATATAGAAGGACGAAAGCGTTTACGTACCAAGGATATATATGTCAGGGGCGCGTTCAAAATATGAGGATCTTTCGCCTTTTTAAGAGCCTACAAGGTTATGTCTGAGAAGGTTCTTTGGCCTTTTCTTTTTAGAGAATATCTGCATCCGCATGGTGAGATGCAGGCAACTTGTGAAGAGGCATCATAGCGTGAAGCTCCGGGCAAAGACTCGCGTATTGCAGAATCAGCTGCAGAATGAATATATCGCAGTCAAGTGAAGTCAAACCATTCAACAAATGCAGAACAATTTGTCTAGAGGGTTAAGGATGAGCAAATTGGCGTTTGATAACTATGGGAGTTCTGAATCCGATTCGTCGTGGGGCCAAGTTAGACGACATCTGGCCATTTATGGATTAGTCGTATTCAGTTGTGGCCTTTTTGTCACTCAAAGTGGGAGCGCACAAACTACCGCCCAAAGTAGCAGCGCACAAGCGATTGCGACGAGTAGTAGTTCCGAGCAATCCGCACAAGCATCCTCCTCAAGCGATGAGGCCCAAGCTCCGACAGCCTCGAGTGTTGATGCGCAGGTGCCTGGACAAAGTAGCGGTAGCCAGGCGGCACAAGGGGCACAAGTCCAGAGTGGCAATCCCGCCGCAACCTCGCAGACTGGGAACTCACAACCTTCGAACTCGCGCGCTAAGTCTACAGTCGTCGTTCCCGAGACACATGAAGATGTCCCCCAAGCGATTCAGAGGGCTAATCCTTACGGGGATTTACAATCACTCCGAGACCTATATACCCAGATTCCATCTTCTGGAGGGAGGCTGCGGCGATTCGGCAGCGACTCCTTTCTCCTTGGCACAGGGAATGCAAATGAATTGCCAATGGATCTTCCGGTTGGTCCCGACTATGTCCTCGGGGTAGGAGACAACATTGTGGTCAACCTGTGGGGCGGACATTCCGGTCGCCTCAACTCGATAATCGATCGCCAAGGGCAGATAGCGCTGCCTGAGACAGGCACAATTACACTAGATGGACTCACGATTGCCCAGGCCCAGAATGCAATTCAAAAAGCTCTTAGTACACAGTTTCAAGGGGAGCATGTAGAAATCTCGGTGGGCCGCCTCCGTACAGTTCGCGTTTATGTCGTTGGCGACGTTCAGCGACCAGGTGCATACGATGTAAGCTCGCTGTCTACGCCGCTAAGCGCTTTATACGCCGCAGGTGGCCCGACCAGCCGTGGGTCATTGCGGATCCTGCGCCAGTATCGAGGCAAGCAACTTATTCGCGAAACTGATCTCTATGATTTCTTGCTGCGAGGTGTCCGTTCGAATGCCGATCGTCTCCTCCCAGGCGATACCATAATGGTCCCGGCGGTCGGCTCGCAGGTTTCGGTGGAGGGAATGGTGCACCGTCCAGCGATTTATGAGTTAAACGGCGAGCAAGGGTTGAACCAGGTAATCGACCTTGCCGGTGGAATGCTGGCTTCTGCGAGTTTGAAGCAAATCAATGTGGAACGGATTGAAGCCCACCAACGGAGGACGATGTTTAGCTTGCAACTTCCAGAAAACTTGGAGGGAGTGAAGCAGAAGCTGGCAGACTTTTCTGTCCGAGGTGGGGACGACATCGTAATCTCACAAATATTGCCTTACAACGAACAGGCAGTCTATGTTGAAGGGCATGTCTTTCGTCCTGGGAAGTACCCGTACCGAGATGGAATGACCATTAGCGATCTGTTGCATTCGTATCAAGATGTGATGCCGGAGCCGGCAGACCATGCGGAACTTGTTCGGCTGCAGGCGCCGGATTTCCGGCCAGAGACCATAAGCTTCAGCTTGCCTGACGTGCTGATCGGTAATGATTCAATCAAACTTCAACCATTCGATCTTATTCGCATCTTTAGCCGATACGAAATTGATTCGCCCAGAGTCTCCATCGAGGGGGAAGTACTTCGCCCCGGCCAGTTCCCTATGTCTCAAGGAATGACACTATCTGATCTAGTGCGCATGGCGGGAGGCTTCAATCGCAGCGCGTATAGAGACGAGGCTGACCTCTCGAGCTATACAGTTCAGGATGGCCAGAGGGTGCTTGTCAACCATAGCATCGTTGCAGTAGAGAAAGCGCTCGATGGCGATAAGAGCGCAGATGTAGTGCTAAAGCCCGGCAATGTCGTAAGTATTCGGCGATTAGCTGGCTGGCAAGATATCGGGGCGTCGGTGACGATAAATGGTGAGGTCGAACATGCCGGCAGTTATGGAATTGAGCAGGGAGAGCGCCTTAGCTCGGTGTTGAAACGTGCTGGCGGGTTCCGAGAGAGTGCGTATCCGGCTGCGGCTGTCCTAGAGAGAATGCAAGTTCGCGAACTTGGCGAGCAAGCCCTTCAGCAGATGATTCAACGAATCGAAACCACGCCAATAGCCTTTAAGCCTGGTGCGATGGCTACACAGGCAGCGTCAGAGATGCAACAGTCACTTCAACAACAGCGACAACAGATGCTCGCAACACTTCGCAGCCGCCCCGCTAGCGGGAGGATGGTTATCAATATCTCTCCGGACATCGGCAAATGGGAAAACACATCAGCTGATATCGAATTGCGTGCAGGCGATACTCTCGTCATACCAAAGCGGCCGAATTTCGTCGTGATTACTGGCCAGGTATATAACCCAGCAGCGATAAGCTACGTCCCAGGCAGAGAGGTTGGCTGGTATCTACGAAAGGCTGGGGGGGCAACTTCCTATGGCGATAAAAAACACATATATGTCTTGCGAGCTGATGGTTCAGTTGCAGCGCACGGAAATACCTGGATGACTGGCAATACCATTAACATCCGTTTGCGACCCGGCGACTCTGTATTTGTTCCAGAGAAAATTGTCGGAGCCTCCCCTGTATGGCAAAACATAATAGGTATGGCGCAGATCATGTCAGCGTCAATGCTTCCCCTAGCTATTAGCGGAGTTATCTGACAAAGACAAGACACCATTCGAACATGCTGAAAGTTCCGCAACAATAGTAACTAAATTGCCTGCTTTAGAATACGTTTGGGGAACGGTATACAAGGCGATAATTAGGTTGCAATAGTCTCCTGGAAAGCGATTCTTGAATGCACGAACATCAAAGTGTAGAACCGGGTCTGGAATCTACAAATTCCAGAAATCACATTGACTCGGAGAACGCCTCAGATGAAGTAGGCGCAACTCTGAGTGTGCAAATCGTCCGTTTCCTGCGGCTGTGCTGGAAGAGGCGGAGGATGGTATTAGTAATTCTGGCCACCGGAATTCTGTACTCAGTTCTATACGCCCTTCGTCTTCAGAACACATATACGTCAACTGCAAGTCTGATGCCACCTGACGGTGCTTCCCTCAATACCAATGTTATGGGACTGTTGTCTGCGTCAGGTTCCGGGGCGGCAGCTTCGGCTGGAAGCGCATTATTGGGAGTAAAGACGCCTGGTGCCATCTTTGTGGGGATAATGGGGAGTCGTACTGTACAGGAAGGGGTTGTAAATCAGTTTGACCTTGTCCATCACTACAAGGCACTTAGCGTAGAGGATGCATGTAAGCAGTTGTCAGCAGATACGGTAATTCAAAACGATTTGAAGAATGGAATCATTACCATAAGTGTGAAAGCTGACGACCGCGTGCTTGCGTCACATCTTGCACAAGGATACATAGTAGAGCTGAATCGAATAGTGACAAGCAATAGCACTTCTGCTGCTCGAAGGGAGCGAGTATTCCTGGAAGGGCGCCTAAAGGAGATCAAGGCAGATCTAGATGATTCCGCTCAGGCCCTTAGTAGGTTCTCTGCAAAGAGCAGGACAATTGACATTCCTACCCAAGGGCGAGCGATGGTTGAATCCGGTCTGAAGTTGCAGGATCAATTGGCAGCTGCCCGGTCAGACCTCGTTGCGCTTCGGCAGGTCTATACAGCCGACAACATTAGAGTCAGATCGGCAAGTGCACGCGTTGAGGAACTCCAGCGCAATATCGATAGAATGATTGGAGGACCACAAGGAAATGCAGAAAGTAGAATTGGGGAGAGCCAATCTGCATATCCCTCAGTAAGCGAATTGCCAGCACTTGGACTTACCTATGCCGAATTAGAACGCAAGCTGCGGGTCGAAGAAGCGCTCTGGGATGCACTCACCAGGCAATATGAAAGTGCTCGCGTTCAAGAAGCAAAGGAGATTCCCACCGTTCGAGTGTTGGATGTGGCCAATGTGCCGGAGAGGAAGTCCGGCCCTAACCGGAGCCATATCGTGATTCTAGGCGCATTCCTTTCTTTTGCATTGGCACTCGTCGCGGTTCGTGCGATCGCTGTCTTTGAAGCATTAGGACCTCAAGACGAACCTAAGAAGCTGATAACAGAGATTGTTGGCCTCGCACTTGATTCTGACAGTAGGCTTTGGAAGGTACCTGGATTGAACCGAGTTCACACGCGCATTAAGGGACGCGGTCAGCAATAGAGCTCATTGCATAGTCTGTACGACAGGCTGATCGTTCTATGCAATTTGCAGACATCTCGATATTCGGACAGATTGGCTGTGAGCCAAGAGTTCATGTAGCAAGCCCTCGAATATATTGCTGTACCCAAACATGGATCGATGGCGGAACATAGAACCGTCAACGTGCCGAAAACGGTGAGAGTCGAAGCAGTGCGCAGCACAAACTAGGATTCCTAATGCCATCAAGCCACCGATCACAGTTGTTATGGAGCTATATATCTACGGTATCTAATTCTATTTTGCAAGTTATAGCGGCTGTGACTATCACTCGATTTATACTGCCAAGTGAGTACGGTTTGGTGGCTCTGGCGCTGTTGTGTTGTAGATTTCCGAATTATCTCTCGCAACTCGGCATGAGCAGAGCCGTAATACAGAAACCGAACCTAAGCGAGGGGAACGTACGAGCCGCATTTACACTTAGCATGGGGCTAGGCTTCGTAGGATGTTTGGCAATTATTGGGATGGCGCCACTACTCGCTAGATTCTTTCACGAGCCAAGACTTAAGGTGGTGCTCCTTGTGTTGTCCCTGAACTTTATCTTTCAGGGCGCTGTTCTCGTGTCTAGCGGATTGTTGCGGCGAGGGCTCAAAATGCGGCAGCTCGCTATTGCAGATATGCTCTCCTATGCAATTTCCACCTTTGCAATTGGACTCCCTATCGCCATTAAGGGCTACGGCGCATGGGCTATCGTAGCAAGCACGGTGACCCAAACGATGTTTGCTGGAATATTCTACTTCGCGGCGAACCCTCACTCACTCCGGCCGACTCTTCAACGCTCCGACTTTGAGCATATCGTGGGATTCGGAGGCAAGGCAACAGCTTCCTCGATTATCGAGGGGCTTGGTGGCTCAATGGACATTCTAATGCTAGGGAGAGTCTCAACTACATTCAATGTCGGTATCTATAATAGAAGCAATCTTCTAATACAGCTACCTATTCAAAATATTTCTAACGGCCTCACCCAAGTGTTGTTTACTAGGTTCTCAAGGGCATCGGCTATGGGATCTGTGGACGCATTTGACCTGTTTGCTCGATTCCAACGTATATTCCTTGCAGTCATTTTTCCTTTAAGTGCAGGAGCGGCCGGCGCAGCGTCGTGTATAGTAGTGACTCTATATGGCTCGAAGTGGAACTCAGCGATCCCTGTATTTGCCGTACTATGCGCGGCTGCAGCGGCAGATGCCAGCCACCATTTGCCCGGCATACAGATGGAAGCGTGCGGGCGATTTCGCCATAAGCTGATTATCCAGTTTCTCTACTTAATTTGTATATCCGCTGGGATTTTTCTGTCTGCGCCGCACGGCCTAGTAGTGGTGGGCATAACCATTACTGGCCTCACGCTCATCCGTAGTCTTGGATTGCACTTCTATGCTAGCAAGTACTTGAACCACGGTTTGTATGCATTACTGCTCAGTTGGGTTCCCGGCCTTAGTGCTGCTCTGCCCGTCGGCGGAGGAATTGCATTCGTGGCACGTGTGCTCCTCAAACACTCGGAGATCCCAATAGTCATACAATTCGTTGTGTGCGTACTTACTGGCTTGGGAATATGCTCAGCTTTCTATCGCATGTTCTACTGCAGTTCGATCTTCGACCCAATAATGGCGCTGATTGGAATGACTCGTCCGAAAGCCCGCGTTTCAGATGACTGCCGACAGTTGATGTAGTATCAGCGACTGAATTCTATATACGTTGGTAGACCTTAGGCCATGCAGACCAAGTAACGTCTACTACTTCCCACTTACGCCATACTAGAGAAGCTAGTCTTTTCGATACGGAAGCATGGGTCGTGAAATGCGCATATTCAGCACGCTGATTGGCGGCTTGGGAAACCAGATGTTCGGATATGCAGCTAGCCTCTATTACGCGAAGCAGTGGGGCGCATCTTTGGAGTTGTTGTCACTGCCGCAGGCAAGATCGTTCTCTTTTGGGTACCCTCGACCCTTCCAGCTCTCACGCTTTCAAATCGGAGCTAGAGTTCGCAAGGTGAACCTACTCCATCGCCTCCACCAATCCAACATGATGTACCTTAAGCCTGTGGTAGCAAAATATAATTCGAGCCTGGGGATTGTTTGTCTTCCCGAACCAAGTGACCACATCTTCCAAACAGACCTCAAACCGCCTGATGAGGCGAGCCTTGTTTACCTGCGGGGTTACTGGCAGGCCTATGGATATGTTTGTGCAATGGAGACACAACTACGGCTAGACTTTCGCCTGAGAAATGAGGCGTTCGGATATAATCGCGAAATGCTGGATCGCGTTAAATCAATCGAGACAACAATCTCGCTGCACGTGCGCAGAGGGGATTATCTTCAGGTTGGGGTGGCACTGCCGCTTTCTTACTATGACCGTGCAATTGCGCATATGTCCGATCGGTTCAACGACGCAACATTTGTAATCTTCAGCGACGATATGGACTTTGCGCGCAATTCCTTTTCCAACGATCTGAAAGTTATCTACGTCGATGGCAATGATGCAGAGACAGCTTACGAAGACCTTCGTATCATGTCTGCATGTACGCACCACATCATTGCAAATAGTACATTCTCTTGGTGGGGAGCGTGGCTCAATCCGGATGCAGCGAAAGTCGTAGTTGCGCCGAGGTGTTGGGGAAATGATAGGGGGCAATTCTTTCCAGAGCTATATCCACCACAGTGGACTCTGCTTGACTAGCGAGAACGGCCTACTTGGAATGAGAGACGGCAAAGGTTTGGCCTGGATTTAGGCAGTCGCGTAACTGTGAGAGATGACCTGAGGTGTTCAGACAAGTTGACGTTACTCAAGGAAGGAATGCCAGAGCATGCTTCTTAATCGTTCCATTCGCAACTTTCCAGCATTGAAGCTTCTGAAGAGGCTTTACAGGATGCTTGGTTTCAATCCAATGGAAGGATTGCAAAACCTGGCTGGCCTCCCAAGATTTGTTTCTGAGTTTCGTGCTTATAATAGGATGAACCAACGGGTTAGCCTCACCGCCCAACTTAGGTTCATGTTCCCGATCCTATCGGAACGCAAAGCATCAGCAGGGACGATTGGAGGTGCATACTTTCATCAAGACCTGTGGGCCGCCAGAAGAATTTTCCGAAAGCGCCCGTCAATACATGTTGACATCGGCTCACGGATTGACGGCTTTGTAGCCCATATCCTGACCTTTATGGATATTACGTTGATCGATATTCGTTCAGTAGAGAGCAATCTAAAGGGGCTTACCTTCGTTCAGGACGACGCAACTCTGTTGAAGACCATAGCAAATGACAGTGTTGAGTCGCTATCGAGCCTCCATGTAGCTGAACATTTTGGTCTTGGTCGCTATGGAGATCCAATCGACCCAGAGGCGTGTTTTACATTCATGGACTCATTACAGCGGATTTTGTCGCCTGGAGGTACACTCTATTTCTCAGTTCCAATCGGCATGGAAAGGGTCGAATTCAACGCTCACAGGGTCTTTTCGCCATCGACAATTTTGAGAGCTTTCCCTCTCCTAGAGGTTCGATCCTTTTCCTTCGTCGGAGAGGATGGCTGCATTTACGAAGACTCAGATCCATCGCAGGTGCCACCCAGTTTGTATTCTTGTGGGCTCTTCGAGTTGATGAAGCCATTGAAACGATTTGAGGGTTCTCTAGATGATTTTCGATAACGCTCAGTTCCCAGAAGCAAAATGTTGTCCATCTCTCTAAGCTCTGCAGGGAGTCGAACGGTTCAATGAGCGCAAAGTGAGAATGAGAATGAGACTACTGGTACTCTACCAGGCCGCAGATGCAGCTACGGACCACCCGGGCTATTACGAAGGATTTGGACGACTGGTTGCAGAAGGTGCTCTCAGTGCTCATGTAGCGATCCCTTATCGTGGCCTGGCGGAGGAGCAGGGATGGAATGGCCTTTGGACGGAGGCAGAGCGGACTGCTAGCGGCATGCAGGCAGATGCCATTTTTCTGCAGTTCTTTCACGGAAACATGCCGAACCCAACTGAGGGCATTCAGCGTCTGAAGAATCTTCCCGGCAGGCCTACTATCTTCACGAGCCTTGGGGACCCATATGGACGTTGGACTAAGCGAGTACCGGAGAGTTTTCGTGCAGCCAGCGCACAGGCAGATGTCAGTTTTCTTACCGGGATGGGTTACATAGCGCGTCAACTCAAGAACTGGGGCAGCAGAAACCTCGTTCTTATGCCCCATGGCTGCTGCCAAGTTCGATTCTCATCGCGGCCAAGTAGTGAGTCCGTCGCGCCTGAATTCGATGCTGTATTTGTGGGTAGCCGAATTCGATCGCGAAATCCTCTTAGCCATTTCTATTGGGTAGGGCGGAAGCGAGAGGAATTTGTTGAGGCGTTAACGAATCGGTATGGACGGCGGTTTGGTCTATTCGGAAACGGCTGGAAAGGCAATCCGGCATGGCAAGGCCCTATTCCTTATGCTCTGCAACATATTGCTTATCGCAAGTCAGCGGTGGTGTTAGGTGGGATGCCGAATGGTTACCACGATTACTACACATCAGATCGGGTCTTCATTGCGCTGGCTTCCGGAATTCCGCTGGTTGATTACGCGGTATCCGGCGTCGATCGCATTCTTCGGCCTGGCAGAGATTGGTGGCTGGGTTGCGACCTCAAGGACATGATTGGACTCTGCGATCAGCTTCTGGAAATGCCGGCCGATGATCGAATCCACTTGGGAGAAGGTGCACGTGAGCGTGTGTTGGCTTGCCATACCCAGTATCATCGCTGCAAAGAGATGGTTGAGATAGTGAGAGGCGTGCGGGAGGCACACCTTTCTGGCCACAGAGCTTCTAAACCTGAACTGAGTTTTCTGTCTCCCTCGTGCACTACTGGACCTGCTCCGCCTGCAATTTTTGGGTGGGAGGGATGAAACGGCAACGTCAGCTCTCCGCGATGCGATTCGTACGCTCCGAATTCATGTATATTCTGCTTGGTCGTAATTGCTGCTCTAATGTGAAGGATGAGAGGCCAGTAACACGCATTAGATGTCGAAGAATTCTATACGCATACGCCTGCCATCGGCTAAGGTTGAGCAGCGAGCAAGTTAACTTGATCCGACAAACCGCGTCTCCGCTCGTTGCGAACGAGGGATAGTCGCCAAGCGGGCAGCAGTGATACCAAATATTACTCACACTGCAACTCATTAGATCTACGTAGCCCCATCTATCCCCCGGAACTGGGCTTGAAGTGTGTTTGACGGTTCAGCTCTTGGAGCCTCTCGCATCGTTCCCGCAAATGTCAACTGTTACTTCCCCTCTGGCTGTAGTGGGGGGACTACCGCTTAATCAGATCGAGCTTGGCATAGGCCACAGTCTGTTTAATGAAACTCACATTAAGGATTGACTTTTCATGCGAAATGAAGCAGAAGATCACGTTCGAACATTTTACTCCACAGTCGGTTGGAAAGAAGCTCAAGGCATAACGGAAGATGCGCGCCAGTTTGAAGACTTGCGGGAGTGTGCCAAAGAGTACGTAAGCAAATGTAGGCTCAGGGTACTGCGCCATATACCAACTGTCGGAGACATGATGTTGGACATGGCTTCAGGACCAATCCAGTATCCAGAGTATTTGGAATACTCCCGAGCTTTTGCTAAGCGATACTGTGTGGACCTCTCGCAAGAAGCCCTGGATAGCGCTAAGAGTAAACTCGGTGGACATGGTCTCTATCTCTGCGGCAGCTTCTTTGACCTTGAATTGGATCCAGACACATTTGACTGTGCCATCAGCCTGCATACGATCTACCACATGGACCGCTCTCTGCAAGAACAGGCTGTCCGGAAGATGCTAAGACTCTGCAAGCCATCGGCCCCAGTCGTCATTGTCTATTCTAACTCTGGAGCCCTGCTGCCACGGCTAAAGCGGCTGCTTCGCCCGTCCAAGTCTGTCAATTATGTGAGCTCGGACAATGGGCTATATTTCTTCGCGCATCCAATTGATTGGTGGAATAGATTCAGCGACCAGGCTGATGTACGGATATATCCTTGGAGGTCATTAGGAAGTAATGATCAAAAGCGACTCATCCCGGATAACAGACTTGGCCGCTCTTTACTCTCACTTTTATACATTATCGAAGATGCATTTCCGCGCTTCTTTGTGAGGTACTTTCAGTATCCTATGATTGTGTTGACCAAGCGATAACTAGGTACTTAGCATCTCGAGTACAAAGCCAGCTTGGACAAGCGAAGTATCTTGGAAGGCCATAACCTACAGTCATTTGGGTCTCAAAGACATTACCGTTATGTCAATATAATGCATGACGGTGATTGAATCAGGACCTCGCATGACATGAAAGATTGAAGCGGCGAGTTGACAGTCGTACAATCGTTCCATGAACCTCCGTCTCTCTGACTTTCTTGATTGGAAGAGTATGTGCCTTCGATAAATCAATAACTTGCGGACGATATGGGTGCCCACACTGCGGAAGATACGCTAAGTCTGTTAGCCGTAAGGTATTACGTTGGCAAACTCGAGATATAACGCAGAAGAGCCTGATATCGAGGCATCAATAATAGTACAGGCGACAAAATGAACATTAAAGTACTATATGACCACGACGTCTTCTCGGGATTCAACCGAGGTGGAGTGTCGCGCTACTTTCGTGAGTTGGGTAAGAACCTACCAAGATGTGGAATATCTACAATAGCATTTGGCGGTCTGCACAGCAGCGATGCATGTGACGAGATGCCGCACTTCATTGGGATAAGAATCCCGCCATTCCAATGGACCTGGCGTGCTAGGGCACTCATCGATTCTGTCCTTCAACAACAGGCTATCTCATGGATCCGGCCGCAGGTCATCCACAAGACACTCTATGGGCGACACGAATATCCTACCGGGATTCCAATAATTATTACAGTGCATGACATGGCACACGAGCGCGGATATATCCGAAATGACAGCACAGTAGAAGCTAAAGCTTACTGGATCAAGAGAGCAACTCACATAATTACGCCGTCGGAATTTACTCGATCGGAGTTGATCGGCATTACGGGTGTGGACCCAGGAAAGGTCACATGCATTGCGCATGGGGCAGACGCCCTGTCTGCAGTTCAATTGATCCCTACTTGCGCCGAGCCATACCTCATCTATGTTGGCGATCGACACGCATATAAGGACTTCCGGGTTCTCATAAATGCACTTTCCGAGGGAAGCATAGCACATGACTACCGGCTTCTCTGTTGCGGAGGAGGGAGATTCACCCCTGATGAGATCGCACTGATTGAATCAGCAAAACTGACTGAGAGGATCGACCGTATCGACCCCGATGACAGTTATCTCAGCGCCCTTTACCAGCAGGCCCGATGTCTTGTCTATCCGTCCCGATATGAGGGGTTCGGTCTCCCTATAGTGGAGGCTATGAAGCTTGGATGTCCAGTTGTGGCAGCAGATACTCCTGTGAGCAGAGAAGTAACGCGTAATGCAGCGATATTCTTTACACCTGGAGACGGTGAGAGTTTACGAGAAGCGCTAATGAGTGTTGCTTACGACGATCAGATGCGTAGTGCCGTCTCTTCTCAGGGACGAATTACAACTGAGACTTTAACCTGGAGCGAGTCAGCCAGATGCCACGCAAGAATATATGAGGATGCTGTAGGCATGAGACGCCTAGATGCACACGTGACTCGCGTACTATCTAAAAAATAGATTCTAATGAAGAGGAATGTGTTATACGGCGGCTATGCGGCATAATTAATAACTCATATTGTTGCACCAATGTTTGGACGGTAGGCCTTGACGTGGAGTTTTGATGACGGGTGTCAAGCGCTGAAGGTGTCGTACTTTCGGGAGAACCAGATTTCTCGAAATGTAAACCCACCGGAGTCATATTAATCGAAGTATCTGATAGCCACTTGCTCAAGCGTACCTTGATCAAAATGAATGATGCATTAGTCGTTGTAAGCATCTCATACACCTTGGCTCGAACGTTACATTCGATGATGAAGGTGCAGATATGAAGCTGTTGTGTAAGACCAGGATTGCAACGTTGATCGACCAACAATTGACATAACCGCCGATCACAAGTTGCGTTTGATGCAGCAATGCTACGGATCGCGTGGATCTAGTATTTACGAAAGGTGTAAGACTGCGGCTAAGGACGTGTGGCAGAGTAGGTTGCAAGAAAAGTTGATAACGTGCTGAAACATGGAAGACAGGAGCAGATTCCCTAGTGGCTACTATCGTTGTGTTCTTAGGAGCGGGCCTACTGCTCTTGAAGTCTGCATTGCGTCGGCCGGGGTTGGTGACTCTTGGAGTGTTGCTTGTCGCTGCGCTGCTGAATGAATTGCAAATTGGCGTAGAAGGTGTAAATCTCGGCGTAACGTTGTATATTTCAGATGTTGCTTGCGTAGTTCTGATCTGGACCAGCGTTCTGATGCTGAAGAAGTGCCCCGAGAACTTTCCTAGCGACGCGAAGATATGCGTAGCGTTAACATTGTTGCTTGTGTTGAATCTTAGTAGAGGCATAAGTACCTACGGGTTGAAAGCCGCCGGCAATGGCTCGCGGGATCTTCGCGACCTCTTGCTCCCGGCACTCGCGATCATGTGTCTTGGGTCAGCACTTCGGCTAGATACAATGCGGCTAGCGCGTTGGATTGGTTTTGCAGGACTTCTCTTCACAGCGGTTGCTGTTCTCCGCTGGACTGGTTTGTTAGCTACGCCAGTAGATCCAGGTGAGGACTTTCGTGAAGTGGCACGCAATCTCACAGCCGACGCTGCAATCGTGGTAGGTCAGGGAGTCATTGCTGTTCTTTACCTGCACCTTGCAGCACGCCGCAATACATGGTGGTTAGTTGCTACTGGAGTACTAGGTATGGTAACACTGGCCCTGCAGCATCGCAGTGTCTGGACAGCAACTGCTGCAGGCGTTGCATGGCTCATGCTTCGGATAGCTCAGAGATCGCCTGCGAGCGTCCTTAAATTTGGAGCTACTGCCATGTTGGCCCTTTGCGTAATTACAGTCGCAGTCCCCTCTTCACTAAAAATTGCGCAAGAGATGGGAACCGCAAATATTCAAGAGGTAGAGAGCGAGAATAGTACTTGGGCATGGCGGGTTGCGGGCTACGAAGAGGCAAGCACTCGGCTTCTATCCAGCGACCCACTTGATTTGTTGATAGGACCTCCGTGTGGCTGGGCAGCTGGCTTCGTAGGGGAGAACGCATCCTCGACGTTCATCCATAGTCGCTTCATAGATACGCTTGCAAACTTTGGTGTCGTAGGGTTTACCGTATTGATATTGTGGTTTGGAATGCTCGTGAAAAGGACAGGTTGGCCTAAGGATTCGATCAGCAAAATGGCCTCAGGCGCCTATGCAGGAGGCGCATTCATTGAGGCTCTCCTCATTTCTCAACTGGTTTACCTCATTCCCTATATAGGCGGTCTCTTGCAAGGTGCTGTTTTAGGGCTCATATGGGTTGCAGCGAGGCAGAATAGCATGCCTTCCACTAACAGTCGAGTCGCGTTGACGGCAACAGAGCATAATTGCTTGAGTTGAATGATTGCTATAGAGAAATGACCAAGAGTCTGCCTTAATCGGTATCTTCGAAAGTGGCTGCCAACTCTCATTCTGGGCGCCTTCATGCTCAGTGGCTTAGGCTAAGGAGAGGCAACTCTAGTTTAGTTCTGAGGGTACATTAGCATGTTTGAATGACGAATATGGTAGAGTGGACTCCCGGCTAGCATTGCCTCAAGTTCCACTGAAGGTCAGATAATCAACGACAATGACATCTCAAGAGGACAGCCGTAGCTCGGATAAACGGGGCTATAGCGGAGGGACAGAATGAGTGTAGCTATCGTCACAGGCGCTGCCGGCCTAATCGGGTCAGAAGCTGCTCGACACTTCTCATCATTAGGCATGCAAGTGGTTGGAATTGACAACGACATGCGCGGGTATTTCTTTGGTCATGAGGCATCGACTAAATGGATGCAGGAGCAATTGAAGCAAATTTCGCGCTATGAACACCATTCTGTCGATATTCGGGATACTGAGACAGTATTCCGTGTTTTTCGTCAATATGGCAAGGATATCCGACTAGTTATTCATACTGCGGCACAGCCTTCGCACGATTGGGCTGCGCGGGAGCCTTTCACAGACTTCTCTGTAAACGCAACCGGAACTCTCACTCTACTTGAGGCGACGCGTCAGGTTTGTCCCCATGCGACTTTCATTTTTACTTCAACGAACAAGGTCTATGGGGACGCACCCAATAGGCTACCGCTCGTGGAAAAGGAGACACGTTGGGAGATCGATCCCTCACATCCCTTCAGTAAGGGGATATCAGAGGAAATGTCAGTTGACCAGTCTATGCACAGTGTCTTTGGAGCATCCAAGGTTGCAGCAGACGTGATGGTGCAGGAATATGGCCGCTATTTTGGCATGAACACAGCATGTTTTCGCGGCGGATGCCTTACAGGACCGAATCATGCGGGCACACAGTTGCATGGCTTTTTGGCATATTTGATGAAATGCTCAGTCACAGGGACACCTTATAAGGTTTTCGGGTACAAGGGCAAACAGGTACGCGACAACATTCATAGTGCTGATCTAATCTCCGCCTTCGACAAGTTCTTTCAAGCTCCGCGAACTGGTGCCGTGTATAACATGGGGGGCGCGCAGGTAAGTAACTGTTCCATGCTAGAAGCGATTGCCTTGTGTACAGAGATAACTGGGCGAGAGTTACAATGGGACTATGAAGAGGGTAATCGACAAGGTGATCACATCTGGTGGATCAGTGATGTTACTCGCTTTCAGTCTCATTATCCAGATTGGAGATTGACCTATAATGTCCCTGCGATTCTGCGAGAGATATATGAGGTACTCCGAGAGCGATGTGCGGCCAGAGCATCGGTGGCAGTATGATTGATCGCGGAAAGAAGAACTTGCTCGGAATTATGATAAGTGCATTGGATTATGAGGCCGCCTTGGACTATATTCTGGCTGCCGCACGGGAGAGGCGCGGTTACTCGGTATCTGCTTTAGCTGTTCATGGTGTCATGACCGGGGTGTTCAACTCTCAGCACCGGTGCCGCCTCAATAGCCTGAACCTAATTGCTCCCGATGGGCAACCGGTACGATGGGCGCTGAATATTCTACACAAAGCAGGCCTACCTGACCGAGTCTACGGACCCACTCTTACTCTCAAAGTGATGCAAGCGTGTGAAGCCCAGCGAATTCCCATATATTTATACGGCACAACAGATGCGCTTCTGAAGAAGTTGATTGAGTCGCTGGCAGTTAGATTTCCAGATTTGGAGATTGCCGGCTTCGAGCAATCGCGCTTTCATGCAATCTCCAAGGAGGAACGTGATGAAATCGTGCAGCGGATCCTTAAATCAGGAGCACGAATCACATTTGTAGCTATCGGTTGCCCTCGCCAAGAGACATGGGCTTACGAGTTCCGCAATTTGCTCTCGATGCCTGTTCTCGCGGTCGGAGCCGCGTTCCCTTTTATTGCTGGAACCTTGCCTCAGGCTCCAGCTTGGATGCAGAGTCGTGGCCTCGAATGGATGTTTCGCTTGGGTGCTGAGCCACGTCGACTTTGGAGACGCTATGTGCTGCTGAACCCACTTTATGTGTTATTAGTTACCTTGCAACTCTGCGGAATGCATTTTCGTAGTGAAGGAGTTGCGTCTGACTCAGGCCCAATTCCAGGATAGTAGTGAGTCGCTCCAATGACTGCTACTATCAATGCGTACTATATAGGCGCCCCTGATTCCGCCCTTCAGGGCCGAATCAATAATCTGCCATAGATCGTTATGGGCTCGAGTTGGGGTCCACAGCAAGGGGACTTCTCCCGACCTGGGTGCAGCAAGCGAGAACAGAATGAATGCAATCTAATGCGCTTGTCTACCAGACGTGAACCTCCACTTCTTCCCTAGGGTTCGAAGCATCCACATGCGGTGAGACAGATACTACGATATGTTGATCACATCCAAGCAGGCGACGAAAGTCTATAACATAGCTGCGCACGTCGTTGTTTATTGTGCAATTGCCTTTGCATCTATCGAGGGCACTGTAAACAAGTATCACCTTGGTCTCCATAAGGATCTCGAGACTAGCAACGGCACTATTTACCACAATGACCTACGAGAGATCGTGGATGGAACCGCTGCTCGTCCATTTGTCTATAGGCGCCTGCTTGCAGATACTGCGAATACCGCTGACCATATTGTCGATCGAGCAGTTCCCAATAGTTGGAAGCAGGCACCGAGCGACGTCGAAGGAATTGAGCCACATACATTGCTGCATAGTTATATATTGCATTATCCGATTGCGGACTTTGACACGAATACGGCGCTAAAGTACGGAATACGCTATGATGTCATCTATGCGATGAATCTTTTGTCCTCACTGATTATCATCTGGTCAATGTATGGTATCTGTACTAAACTTCACATCCCCAAAGTGTCAGCTATTTGTGCTCCTGGAATATTTATGTTGCTCTTGCCATATCTTGAGTCTGGGGGAGGGTACGCCTATGATTACCCTGAAATAGCATTCTTCTGTGTTGCCATCTATGCTGTCATTAGCTTTAAATGGTGGGTATTGATCCCAATTGCGATCTTAGGGACTTGGAACAAAGAGTCATTTCTCCTATTTATTCCGACTCTGTATCCGGTCCTTCAAGCCAAGTACTCTAGCCGGATATCCCGCGTTGCCACATGTTTAGTCTGCCTGGCATCCCTGATAGTGTACGTTTGGGTGAAAAGAGAGTTCTCTGCCTGTCCAGGCGGAACAGTTGAGTTCCATCTATTTGATCAAATACGATACGGCCTGTATTTACCTATGTGGATAGCTAGATGGGAGTTTACATATGGAGTTCCATTGTGCAGGTCATACCTGATGGTGCCATTCCTTATATGGACAGCTGTGCGTGGATGGAGGGTCATGCCTGACGTTATGAAGCTCCACACTAAGTATGCCGCCATCATCAATATCCCTTTATTTGTCCTATTTTGCGGTCCAGGAGAGTTGCGTAATCTAAGTATGTTGTTTGTTCCACTTCTCCTGTTCATTGCCAGTAATATCACGATGAGCGTGACGTCGACATTCAGAAATACGTCATGTGATCTTGATGAAGCCACACCTGTCCAGTGAGAATAGTAAGTATGAGAGCTAAAATGGAAAGACGCCTGCGAGTATTGCTATCTGCTTATGCCATCTCCCCGGACCAGGGCTCTGAACCGGGTGTGGGGTGGAATGTTGCCATCAGACTTGCGAAATACCATGACGTTACAGTACTTTGCGGCGATTTGGGGGGGGGCAGGCAAACCGAGTCGGCGCTGCTAGACTACTTTAGCATTAAGGGCCCTATCCAAGGCCTTGATGTGTGTTACGTTCCTCCGTCTGCAGTAGTTAGGGCTATCCACTGGTTGCACGCACGACCTGGCTTGTGGTTCCTGTACTACTCCGCATACAAGATCTGGCAGAGGGATGCATTCGCGCAGGCAGTCGAACTACATGCGCACAAACAGTTCGATCTGGTTCACCAACTGACGATTGCAAGCTTTCGGGAGCCCGGATACCTTTGGCGTCTGCCGGTGCCATTCTTTTGGGGACCGATAGGCGGCGCTACCTCGCCACCCTTGAAGATGTTGCGCACTGGCGGTCTTAGGTTTCTGGTACGCCACCTTGGGAACGCAATTCAACGCAGGTTCCTGCGCAGATCTTCTATGGCCTGCCGAAAGGCATCAGTTACCTGGGTGGTAGCTGAGGAGGATCGACGCCTGATTGAGCAGTGGGGTGGGCGGGTTGAGGAGCAGTGTCAGGTTGGAACCTCTAATATATCTGACGTGCCTCGTACTCGGAAAGAGGACGAGGCACTACGGGTTGTGTGGAGCGGATTACATATTACCCGCAAGGCGCTGCCACTCGCATTAGAAACGTTGATCCGAATCGCAGATAAGCGACAAGTTCACTTGGACATTCTTGGGACTGGACCGTTAACCCTGAGATGCCAAGCCATGTCGAGGCATCTTCAGATAGAGCACTTGATTACCTGGCACGGCCGCCTCTCTCAAAAGGATGCGCTTGCCGTTATGTCTAATGCACACGTTTTGCTTCACACGAGTATATCCGAGGGTACACCCCAAGTCATCATGGAGGCGCTTGCTTTGGGTTTGCCTGTGGTGTGCCACGATGCGTGCGGTATGCGGGCTGCGATAACCAACGAGTGCGGAATCAAGGTTCCTTTGATCGATCCTGAAACAAGCATTCATGGCTTCTGCCTTGCAATAGAAGAGATGGCGGACCCATTGGTCTACAATCGACTTTCAGCGGGATCACTTCAACGTGCGCACGAGTTGACGTGGGACAGCAAGGTTGCCAGAATCAGCGAAGCGTATAAGAGAGTCTGCGTATGAGACTTTGTAGGGAAGGCGTACCCACCATGAACAGTGATGTATCTAAGCATACTTATCATTTTAGTGACTTTGGATTATAAGGTAAGATTATAGTGTGTGCTTTCGAATGGTGATGTCCTTAGCGGATTTGTCCATAGCTATATCGAGTGCCTTCCAGGCAAGTTTAATGCGGGAATCGTAGGTACATGGTGTGCGGAGTTAAGATGAACGTTCTAAATATCGGCATTGCAGGGCCAATTACAATCGGTGCTTATCAGAAATACCTCTATCAGTCGACCAACATCAACCACACTCAGCCAATTGGTCTTGGCGGTACGGGCGTCAATAACCTCGTATTGGAATTGCTGAGACGCGGACGACGAGTCACGATCTTCACTCTCGATCGATCCGTGGAATCAGAAGTGATACTTCAAGGCGAGCGACTGAAAATCTGTATCGGCCCCTATCGTTCACGCCATCGTGCACGCGACCTCTTCGCAGTGGAGCGCGCCTATATTCAAAAGGCAATCGAACGGGAGATGGTTGACATTGTTCATGCGCATTGGACATACGAGTTCGCTCTGGGAGCGTTACAGAGCAAGGTTCCGACCCTGGTGACAGCACGTGACGCGCCGCTAAACATTCTACAACTTGATCCCACACCCTATCGGGCCATGAGAACCTTAATGGCATTTCAGGTAGCGCGCCAGGCGAAATACCTGACCTGCGTTTCAAGCTACGTGGCAGATCACTTTACTAGGTGGATGCGCTATCGAGGATTCATAGCTACGGTGCCCAACTGCTTGTCGCCTGAAGCGATGCAAGTGAGAATACCACGGATTGAGAAATCGGGTGAGATACTCACGTTCGCTTGCGCGAATCAAGGGTGGGGACGGCGAAAGAACGTAATAGTAGCGCTTCACGCGTTCAATGAAGTACGTAGAACTGTACCCAAATCCCGATTGATGTTATTCGGAGAAGACTATGGGCCCGGTGAAATAGCTATAAAAGTAGCAAAGAGTGAGGGACTAACTGAGAATGTTATGTTCATTGGACATCTGCCATATTCGGAGTTACAAGCGCAGCTCGCTTCTGATGTTGATGTATTCGTGCATCCCTCGTTGGAGGAGTCTTTTGGCTTGGTACTTATGGAGGCAATGGCATTATCAATACCCGTAATCGCTGGTGAACGATCCCGTGGTACTCGTTTTGTTCTCGATGAAGGGAAAGCTGGAATACTCGCATGCGTTCGCTCACATCATGATCTAGCTGGAGCGATGCTTCGGTGCGCAGATATCAAAGTACGTCGACACTATGGCGAGATCGGCTTTCACTCCGTAAACGAAAGGTTTTGTCCAAAGAGTATTGCCGATACGTACGAAGCGATCTATCAGAAAGTAATCGGGCAAGCATAAGGTATGTGACTTCTGCACATGTGAATGAACTCAGGTCATCCGGTTTCAAACTGCCGTATGTAGCAGTCGCACAATATGACGTGCAAGATTCAAAGCACGACATTCACACCACTGGCGGCAATCAGACGTTCTTACACTGCACTTGGCAGTGGCTAACCTTCAATGTTATCTCATCAACTGTCTGTCGTGGCACTATGAGGTTGATCTTAGAAGTGTCTGCACTTCGGAGTATAAAACGCCATGATTTAGTACATATAGATGCAGAACAGGCATTACTTGGGCCCATTAGTAGCACTTGTGAGGGCGTTAGCAGCTTATCTCGTGCTAAACATAGTGTTTTCCATCCGTGATCAGTAGTGATGTCGGAGTCATGACGGAGCTAGCTGAGTCAATCAGTTATTGAATATTGAGAGGTGAGATGAAGCATTCAACAATGTCCAGGTTGCAAGAGGCTCCCTCACTCCGCAAAGCGTGGGCTGTCGTAACGCCAAGCCGAATTCTATTGGCGTTCATTATCTGGGTTGCCCACTTCTTGTATTCGTCCCAGTTTGGTCTGTACGAGGATGACTGGTATCGTGTCCCGAAGACAATGGGGATTAGTTGGGATGCCCTTTGGGACTTGATTCGGACAAGTTCCATGCCAGGGCCGAGCCAAGGGCGTCCACTTCATCCCGCGTTTATCTATTTCTTTTCATTTATCGGATTCAGGTGGGGAGGGCTCCACTATGTCTACGTCATCGCTTTCTTTCTTCTATTTCTAAACGCACTTCTGTTCTACTCCTTCTTAGTGCGGGTTTTCCATCAGGAGCAGATTGCTTTACTTG
>Ga0316217_10002229_pt1 | contig 23633 bp, 21 predicted proteins | sample 1anoAmetaG_FD_203633 | JGI IMG/M metagenome (GOLD analysis project Ga0316217, IMG submission 203633) | Freshwater microbial communities from Trout Bog Lake, Wisconsin, USA - 1anoA | ecosystem: Environmental > Aquatic > Freshwater > Lake > Hypolimnion/Profundal zone | place: USA: Wisconsin...
CTAAATAGATAACTTTCTATGGCATAGTAAACTCCAGGCTGATGATTCCATTGTAGGGAAATTTGATGATGATTTGTTATTTGATTACATTTATAGCTTAAAGATATTATAAGGAGACTGAGGTTATCTTGAATTCGAAGATGTTTCCTTTGGGATAACTGAGAGAAAATCTTACACGGCCGATGAATTCTTTCTATTTTCGCACATTCACTATCTTTTACTCTTCGCTGCTTGCTGAAAATTTTCCACCACCCAGAGAGTAATCTCGCAGTCCTTTTGATTTATGGATAAGCTGCACATGAATAAAAGGAAAATCATAGTCTTTCAACAAAAAAGGCTGATTCCAAACAGGCTACAAACTTTACTTCACCACAGATTACACAAACTTATCATCGTTAATCTTAATCTTCACATAGTGTTGCTGATTATGCCGTGTCCTTTGTGGTTTGATGTTTCCATCGATAAGAGTCACCATAATTACAGGATGGAGTGTTAAAATGCATAAATCTTAGGATAGAGTTTGCGTTGATTTGTCGTTGTTGATGTGCTTTGTTGAAGTTGGTAAGGTGTAGTTGCCTGCAAGCTGTGGTTATTGATAGTATCCAAAAATATTTTTCTTCAGAATCGGAGCTGCCTTCTTCCTTCCTCCTATCAGACTTTTCGGCTCACCCAATACTAAGGGAACTTGGTTTAAAATGCTTCTTTATTACTCAAGAAGTTAAGTCTTTTCTTTTGAAAGATTTATAACAGTTTTGAACAAAGCCATTGTTGCTTATACTTTTTCTTGTGCTTCTTCATCCATTTCTGGTGCGCTTTGAATCAACTTTTTCAGATGAGCCACAAACTAAGCACCTTTTGCACTTAAACTTCTTTAATAAGTTCGAAGCCTGCCCTCCATTAAATTGAAATTAGATTTCATCACTAATAACTTAGCCTATAAATCTTAGATTTGCTTGATGTAAGAAGCTTATTTAAGTATATTTTGATTGGTTTTGGTCAAATTGTTGCCTTAGTTACTTTCTTGCTTCTTCCACTAATTTACAATATTTTCAGCTAATTATTGCTTGTTTTCATTGGGATTGGCTTTGGGAAAGAGCCAATCTAAGAATCTTTTAACTCCTTTTTCGAAAATAGTCCTATAAAACTTGATTTTTTGCGAAGGCTATTGCTTTTAAGTATCCTCAATCATAAAGATCAACTTTAGCATTTTCTTGATCATTCCTTTGTATTTGGGGAAAGTATTGTCGATGTACATTTTAAAAATTTGTTTTGAATCCATTTCCGAATTCCTCTCTTATTTTTTTCTCTTATCCGCAGATTCCCTCACTTTCTGATATTTTACATCTTTTAATTTGCGATTCTCCATCTGCAACTCCACCATTTTCTCTTCCATTTGTTTGCTCCTCAATTTCAAATCGTTTTAGGATTTGCGTAAAATGCTTAAATCCTTTAAAAGTTCGGCTATTCTTTTTCTTTGAGATGCTAGTTCCTACTGCAAAAGATGAGCCAATGTATGCTCATCGTTTATTTTGCTATATTCCTTATTAATTACTCTACGAGGAATTGTTAGTAGCTTTGCTCGTTCATTATAACTTATGTATTAAACTCAAATTTTCATTTATTTTGCTAATGAATCGATTTAAATGAAATTCTTGCATTTGAGCTTTTTCCGCTCAATAGGCTTTATTTGGAATTAGGTGAAGAAAACTGAGTTTTAATCAAGTTTCTTTGAATATGAGTAGCTATTCTAAACCTTTTTTTACAATCATACAATCTACATTAAAATCTACAATAAGTCGCCAATATTTCCCTGAATTAAAACATAACCCATCATAAAAGATTTTATTGCCTACTTAACCATTGTTAAATGCCTAGAAACCAACCCCTGCTGATATCTTAGCCTATAGTATTAATATCTATCTAATAGGCAATTAATAATCCTATTAGATGTAGAGCAAATTTATGTGCGAGTTGCTCGCTCAGTAGCACATCGACAAGTATCTCTAGAATTCAGGGCACTTCTTCGCTCAAATGGGCTCATATTACGACTGCGTCTAACTGCCCTACAACTCCTCTTACTTCATGGCAAACTTCCTCAATAACAAAACAAAAGCAAGTGCAACTATGTACATGGGCCTCTGCCTCCCTCAGATTTGCACAGACCAAGATGTCAAATAAATAATGAACAAACAACTTTAGAATGAGAAAGTGAAGGAAGCGATATTCGCATTGACAAGGCTGGAACTGGCTGTTGGCACAGTTGACGTTAATCCTCAAAACTACGTTTACGATAAATCGGGATGGTTCTACTTCACGATCGTAACCATCATTTTGCTGGCAATTGTAGGTCTGCTAGCCCTCTTCAGAAGTATGCGATCTAAAAAAAAAGAAAAGTACACACCTGCTGATAAAATACTGCAATCCTTCAACTACGCTTAGTCTCTCAAGATATTTGTCTACAAGCAAAACTACCTCAATATCTTCAATGGGATCAAAGCCATTTGTATGTTTTGGGTCATCTTTGGCCACCTTTTCTCTGTCAGACTTAAATACAATGCCAATATTGCTGGTATTCCTACCATTGTTTAGTAATTCTTCTTTTGCTTTGTCACCGGGGCCTTTCTCGCTGTCGACGTTTTCTTCTTCATTGGAGGATTTCTTGTCGCTTACTCTTTCATGAGAGAGAAGTCGAAAAGTATACTGAAATACCCCATGGCTATAGTCCACAGAGTACTCAGATTTTGGCCCAGCTACACTATGACCATTCTACTCTATTACGCAGTCTACATCCATACCGGAGACGGACCTCTTTGGAAATAAAACATGACTTTAGGCCAAGTGCCCTACTGCGATGGCGCCTGGAAAACCCTTCTGTTTGTTGATAACCTAGTAGGCAACGGAGAGAGAATGTGTATGGCCTGGGGATGGTATCTTCAAAACGACATGCAAATATTTGTGTTTTCCCTTCTCTTCATCTTCGTTTACACCAAAAACAAACTTGCTGGGTACCTCACCATGATAGCAATGATTTGCGTGGGAATTTCGCTCAACATCTACCAAGTAGTCGTCAGAGACATAAAGCACGTGACTCATCTTATTGACTTCGTGAAATGGGGTTAGTACTTCACTAACATCTACATCAAACCTTGGATTAGATGCCCTCCCTATCTCCTAGGCCTCATCTTTGGCCTCCTGCACATGGAGTACCTCTAAGTCAAGAAAAAATTGAAATAAAACCCTGATGACCCTGTAGCCAAGAAGAACTTTTTTGTGAGATTGAGAATACAACTCATCAACAAGAGATGGTTAGTCTGGGCAACCTTCATTGCGGCCGTCTTTTTGATGCTTCTGACGATATGCCTTCCTCACAACATGCAGCTGGGCAACACTTGGCCATAATGGGCTCATGGAGTCTACCTTTCCTTTGAAAAGCTGTCATTCACATTCGCTATTTACCTCCTGATCATTCCAACCCTTCTGGACGTGCCAAATCTGGCCTTTTTCTTACTTGACACCAAGTTCTTCAACTTCATCAGCAAAATATCATTCTGGGTTTATCTCATCCACTTTATGATTGTCTAGGAGTTCTGCTATGATCAAAAGGTAGATTTCTACTATACTGCTTAAACCATTGTTCCTCTTTACATCTCCATCGCCATACTAAGCTTGTTCTTTGGATTTTTAGGGACTATGCTAGTTTAAGTTCCTTTCTCGAAGCTTGAAAAAATGTTGTTTAGCGTATTCATGCCCAAAAAGGAAAAGCCACAAGTCACCACAAATGTAGGATCTCTCGTCTAAGGAAAGGAATCAGTGATATCAAATAATTCTTCGATCGTTAGCAGCCAAGCAGGCTCTTTGGTGACCAACTAATCCCTCTTTCTGTAAGAGAAATTAGTTTCTAAAGAGGACAAGTAATGAGGACAATGATAAGTATAATTTGAGCTTTAATGCTATCCTTACTATTAGTAAGTATAACTTCTATCTCTCGCTTTTGGCTGCTTAAGGGTCGTATTTTAGTGGGTTTTTCAAATCGTTTCTGTGTAACTCATTACTTACTCGTATTGCTTGTGAACTGATTTTTGATAATTTATCATCTTTTTGCTCCCGAACTATCGGTCTGCATTCCATAGTATTTTGGGCAACTATTTTTATAATGACCCAGGGTCATTGGGTCGGTCATTAATTCTGATGGTTTAACTATAATATTTTACTTGGAATGGCTATGAATCCCCAACAAGCTGCCAACCAGCCGGCGGTGCAGAACGCACCCTAGAATGCTATGCAGGCCCAACAAGCTGCCAACCAGCCGGCGGTGCAGAACGCACCCTTGAATGCTATGCAGGCCCAACAAGCTGCCAACCAGCCGGCGATGCAGAACGCACCTAGAATGCTATGTAGGCCCAACAAGTTGTCGACCTAGCTGCGATTAAAAGCGCAGTCCTGAACGCTATGTAGGCCCAACAAGCTGCCAACCAAGCTGCGATTAAAAGCGCAGTCCTGAACGCTATGTAGGCCCAACAAGCTGCCAACCAAGCTGCGATAAAAAGAGCAGTCCTGAACGCTATGCAGATCCATCGAGCCAACCAAGCTGCGATGCAGGCCCGTCGATCATGGGGTGGTATATTTCGATAAATTACGCTGTTATTTGGAAAATCATAGTCGTCCTCTTCCAAGCGGCTATCTTCGTAATCTTTTTAGTCGATTCAATCTAAAAATACAATGGTCAAAAAGAAGGATTGGGAGCAGCGTGGTGAATAGCAGTTTCGGTATTAGGAGTAATAACCGTCATAGACTACTTCATTACTGCCATAAGAGGATAAAAAGACTAAATGATGATCACACATTAAACAATATAAAAATTACAGCATATTAAGAATACATCAATTGCTGTAAATAGTTCTAATCTTCAATTTAAACACATATAACCTTTCAATTAATAAAACCCCCAGGCGCAGGCGATAGCTTGAGCCAGTTGGGTACTTTTGGTTTAGACTTTGCATTGCTAAATTTCATTTCCGTTGTAGGTTATGAGTGTCCTGTCTTTTAGCCTCAAATTCTCAAAGTATTCGACATCCAGCTCATTATACAACAGCTTTATCACTTTTTCTCGGAACACGACTCAATATGATGATATACCTGCAATACTTTCTTCATCGCAGGAAAATACTCAAAAACACGATTTTTGGCATCGTTAAAGAACTCAATTTATTGGAGTAACTTTTCCCTATTTTCCATCCCAAAGTGCTACATAGAAGTGCACCAAACGACCATAACATTAATTAGACTGCAGACACGGATGGAACAGAAACAGGATGCCATTGTAGGACATGAACCAGTAGTATTCCAAAACAAGCAAAATGTTGGTGTCTGGTCGAAAGACTAAAAAGAGAGATTCTTGGCCGGTATTTCTCTGCATATGTAGGACTCAAGTTGTACGGGCGAAACTGTAGAAGGATTGCAGAGCTAGTCGGAACTAGGAATTAGGTTCAAGTTAGAAGCCATGCTCAAAAACACTTTCTAGCGCTACAAATTGAGCGAGAAAAGATTGGAGGGAAACTAAAAATAAAAAAGCAAGAAAATCTCAAAGGAAATCACTCTGAAAGAGGGCAGGAACGAGAATAAGATTAAATAAACCTCGCTTCTGGTCAAGCGTTTGGCAAAACTAAAAATATAAGGAGGCATAGCGACCGAATAGCTCAAAGAAAGCAGCCAATCTAGAAGAGACCCATAAATATCCTAATTCCGATACCCATCTCTCACTAGAAGTAATTGGGCATACGGAATGTAGGCTAAAGCAGCTTCTATACCCTTTCAGAGTAAGTTTATGACTTAGTAGCTAATGCCAGCTTGAAATTGGCAGTAAAAGCGCTTTCATTAGCTATGAAGCTCCGAAAAATTATTAAAAAGCGAAAGAAAGGCTTTCCTAGCGAAATCAGTGATAATTTAGAGAGTTATTAAATTTTACATCGTCAAATTATTCCACAATAGAAATAAAATAAGCAGAATGGCGATCAGCTGAGTTTTGTCCTTCCCCGAGTATGAAAAGCAACGCAATCTGCAGAGGGACTCATAAAGCTAAAATGATTCATCCCTTGTGAATGTATGGGAAAAGTTCTTGACTGAGTATTCGTGACCTATATCTCGGAATATGTGTTGCGGGGCTCTGTAACTTCTTGGATGGTCGAGCAGCGGTTGGGACGATACGAAAAAATTTGCGTATGAGGATCGTTTGAGAAGGATGAATGATGGTAGGAGCATTAACATCCCTCAATAAAGCAAAAGACCTAGTCTTATCTCGAACCAAATCCCCACTGATTATCCATCACCTGCGGTACATTTTCCTTTTCGTCTCCTTCAGGTTCAGGTAAATTATTCGACTGCATATGAAATAATATCAATATAGATCAGCTTTCAGAGATTGGCATCATTCCACAACTAAAGCTACTTTTCTACAGCTTCTAGTATGTTTTTGGTTGAGGAGTCCACAGTTGAGCCTGAATTCTGGGTGCTTTAACCGTCTTGGTCTTTTTCTCCTTCTAAAAGTTACCAAAAGTCGCTTTCGGAATTCTAGCTAGAAGAGCAACTTTTTCTTTACAAAAATAAGAGGTTTTATTGATCTTCTTGAATAATGATGTGATTGTTCTTTTCGTATTAATCCTCAGCTAAAGTTTCGGCTTCAGTCTCTGCTTACTCCTTCAGAAAGTAATCCATCCAATCTCTCTGACTCGCCAACTTGTTGTTTAAATACACTCTCACTCTCTACGGCTGAGGGTTCTCAAGATTTTACGAAGAGTTCTCCTAACTTTACAAATTCTACTTAGTTTAACTAGTTTTAGGTTTCGATTCAGTTGGGGCAATCTTAAAAATTTATCGAAATTTCCCATCCAAAGACTGAGTCTTCTACTCCTCTGCATTTTAAGCACTAATCGAAACTCTCTCAGCCAAATCTTTTATGTTGAGTATGGGAATAGATGAGCGAAAGTTTGTTTGAGATGCAGGTTGACTGGAATCGCGTGTTGACGAAGCTACAGGTCTTTTCTCTTTGGCTGAGAAGCACCCTTTAGTTGTGATTTCCGTAAGCTAATGGAATTACTGAGCAGTTCTTCTTCTGGCGAACATTGTTTTGTGGCAATAATAAGATAAATTAACCGTTGCTAGTTACGTAAAAAATGGTATAAGAGACCAAAATTAACTTATTAAAGTTCGTCTCAGAATGAAGGTTTTTTGGAAAGTGGAGCCTTCTGTTCTTTAAGCTCGTTTCGTATTAAAGACAATTAATGAGCTTTTATAGTAATACAAACGGCTATTTCAAGTAAAAATGCTCGACTAAATGAGTTTATAGCATATATTTAAAGGGAACTTATTGATTATTACTTGGATTCATATAACTTTAATATTAGCAAACAATGCTAGACAAATTCACCTCAAAGCAGTTTTTGTCTACCAAAATATAACAAAATATCCACTTCCCCCATCTTTTCGCCGGATCTGACAGCTAATATATAGGCACCATCTCACCTCAACTTAACAATCAGGCGAGAACCCTTTAAAGCAAAAACTAGAAAAACCGATAATTAAATTTCGGACAACTTGAGAATGAAATCTGTGATTTGTAAGATCTGTGGAACACAATTTAATAGAAGAAATAAGTTTTGAAGCCGAAAAAAGTATAAATCGGTAGTATTTTCGATGCTCCTGAGACCCTAACTCTTTAGTAAATGGAGTAAATTTTTGGAGAATAGAAAAGCAAACCTCAGAGTAACACCTAAGCAATGAAAATTAAGGAAAAAAATGAAGAGGCATAGGATTTAGGCGACCTATGGGAAATGGTAACCTCCAGCAATTAAAGATAAGCTTCCTAAACAGATTTAAATCAACTCTAAGAACTCGAACAAAAGGAATTTCACTAGAATCATCAATAACGAAAATTGGAGTAACAAAAATGCTTGGTTGACCCTTAAGATAAAAAAGAAGTCTTTTAGAACAAAGGAGAGCAATAACGGCCAAAGATATAAAAACTACAATTCTATTAAGTCTAAGAAAAAGAAATCGAAAGTGAGGGAAGGGTATGTCTAACTTTGGGAAAAGAATTTGCTATTTACGATTACGCAAATTTCTTTATTTCTTGCTTCAATACAAGTGTTTATTGCTACTTTGGCTTCAAAAAGGCAGAAAACGAGCAGTATTGCTTCTATGATCTCACTACTAATCAGCCTCTAATGGCCTGCACTTTGTAAAAATATGAAGAATTCATCCAAAACAATGGAGAACACAGAAAAATCTAATATTAAAGAAGTTACTGCCTAAAAATACGAATAGCCAACAGCGAAGAAGTAATCGCAACAATTTGGCAAAAGCAGATCTCCAACGGTCTCCTTTACAACATCCGACACTACAACAGCTATGAGCACAAGCATGACGAAAGTGTCGCCCTAATCGAAATAACTGATAGCTACATAGGCAATAACTGCTACTGCAACACAAACGTGTTCATTTCTCAGAAATATTGCACTCAATCTGGACAGTACCTATCTGTTTATGTAGATTGAAGATGAAGCTATCGCTCAAGAACGGCTATCTGATTGCCAATATGGGCGTGAATGGAATAAAAAGTGCGCCTTACAACTGCAGGCTGGAGAACCCCAACAACTCCTTTGTTTACTTGTTAGGACTACTAGACAAAGAGGAAGAGAAGTTCATTGTGCGCGTGGGGCAAGGAATATCACCAGTAATAGCATTCGCCACCAGCATCGGAAGGAAAAGATATATTGATAGTTTCAAAGATTGATAGTTCATCTCTTATTAATCGAATGTTCGTTAAGTAATGATTTACTGCTAAAGGTCAAGTTTGAAGCATTACTGATTGCAGTTGTTTAATAATAAATATGATTTTGACGCACGACGACATAAAGAAGTTTCAGAAGATCATTTTTGAGCCCTGTGATGATTCAGAGATCATTGGTTTGGATGAGAATAAGAAATAGCCCTTGAGAATAGCCGTGGGTCAGAAAATCGCTTACGAGGCAGTAAAAGTTATCTCATTCTTAGGTCTTCAAAAAGTCGTTTCGCCAAGAAGAGGTTCAATAACCTTAAAACCTCTATCGTACTCCTAGTTGCCTTTCTTATGTATGCTGCTGCCTTTATCCTGAGTATTTCAACCAACACATAGGTATTATAAAGACTCTTTTGACCTAACTGCCTCACTTTTCAGAAAGAGGTTTTTGGGCACGTTCATCTTTTGGAGAAATGACTTTTTGTAGATAACTTAAGAAGATAAGCAATAGCCTCAGGTGGCAGAAAAGGAGCAAATGCAAGAAAATAAGCCTTAATAAAAAGATAAAAAATAATAAAAAAAGAGTGATCTACCCTAGTTGGTTTAAGTCAAAGACATTAGGAAGGAAATTGTGACCTAAAAGGCAGATAATCAAGAGTACTTAACAGAAGAAAGACCCAAAAAAGGTCCAGACCTCTATGGCCCTTTGTGGCTGAGTGTAACCTACATGATTTTGCTAGCTCTGTGCGCAAATCTTAATGAGTACTTCAGCTCAGGAGGAAATCCGAACTTTGTTTTTAAAAAAGATTACCTCTCTAGTGCACTTACTTTGACAATCTTCATTCGCCTCGCTTAGGTAATCATTTACCCTGCGATAATAGGATGTCTTGACGGATAAATGAGCAACATGCAAGTACTTATCTTCTTAGCTAGTCTGCTTATCTTGTCGGCTATTCTTTGAGCTTGTACTTTATTCCGACTATCGTATGCTCAATCGCCTCAAAAGACGTACATACAGTGGCTTTGCTTATAGCAGCTGTCTTAAGGTTCATCTTTCTGGCTCGAAACTACACCTGTCATCAACCTGATCGCAAAGGAATCACCTATATGATGATTATTGCAGTTGAAGCTCTGTATTACTTTGTTGTTAGCACAACCTTCTTTACTGCCTACTATATAGCCAAAGCCACGCCGACTGTTGCTGCAGCTGCACCCACCCCTCAAAAGGCCGCTCATTTCTTAAGGACTTTCCTGGAGCATGGGCTGCATCAATGATAACTATTATTGTATTCGATATGGATAAAGGTTATTAGTAATTGAGATCAATTTATTTTGAAATCCTTGAAGATAGTGAGCTGTTTTGCGAAGTCAGTTTTCTAAATCTCAGCTATTCTTTCTCTCAGTTTCTTTTGCTTCTATTCCTGACGCTTTATTGCCTCAACATTCGGCTTGAAAACAAATAAATCCTCACAAATCTTATCCATTCTCAAAGGCTCAGACAACTTCGGATCACTACGCCAGTTGTAGGCAGTCCTCATCTCTGTATCTCCAGCTTTAGCAATCTAGACTTTCGCCTTTATTGAACGAAGACACCTTAAGACATACTCTTGATATTCTTCCTTATCTTTAGATTGAAGCCAATTATCAATAAAAGACACAGTCATCGCAGTTATCGGCTTCGCGAGATCAAGCTGTATATCAACTAGCATACTTTTTGCAAAGTTTTGAACTCAAAGATGTTGAACTTTTTGGGCTTGGACAGCGAGTAGCCATGATGGAACTGATAAGTTGTAGTGAGCTGCTTCCTCCTAAATTTTTACTCAGCCTCTTCAAGCCTAACTCAACAAAAAAGTACGAAACGTCGTTTTTGCGGTTCATGATGGACTGGTGGGTTTAGTATAGGATCTTTTCCTTGGGCAGTAAAATGGTGACATGCCGATTTCCCTTGGTACTGTATATCTGGTCTATTATCTCTAACCCTAAGACTTCTGAATCTTTTATATAGTTGACCCAATCATTAAGTTTGCTCCTGTATTCAGGCTTTATGATTTTATCTAAAATCTTTTCTGTCATTTAAGTTATATATTTACATAAAGCATCTTTTCTGATTATTCTTAAATAAGGAACTAAAAGCTAATATATTCAACTTTGCTGCAAATCATGTAAAACCTAAGGCAAACTGAAATTCTTCAACTCCTTAACCTTCTAAACGCTTTATCCTCAGAATCCAGCTTTAAACAACCAATATCCATTCGAGGTAGCCGAGCATCTTAAATGGCACAAACAAATCATTTGAATGATTCTCAATTTGTTAGATCCTTTGGCTTGAGTAAGCTTTAGCTGTCATAACTATGATAACTGGATTGATTATTCAATTGAGTTTTTAATCTTTCTTTGGATTTAGAGATTCGACAAATCGTTTAGAGAAGGGTATAGAGAAAAATGACCTCTAATATATGAATAAAACACAGGAAAGTAAGAAAATCATTATTTTTTGTTGGTGACTGCCTCCTCCGTAAGTTTGAAGTTTTCAAACATCTTCTTGACTTTTTTGTATTTGAGCATCCAGTAAAATACTACCCCCGTAAAAATAACTAAGCTAATGAGCAGCAAACAAGTAAGGCCAACTCCCCAATAAAACCAAGTATTTTGCGAAGATAGTTCAAGATAGACATCAGTTGCAAGCTGCAAATCGACCAGATTGGGGTTTTCAATCAGTAAATAACTCTCCTTGTACATCAAATAACCCAAAACCAAAGTCAAGTTTCTAGTCTCATTGTTGCAACCTGTATACTTGGCACAAGGAGGTAAAGTGTCCACAGATTCCTCAGTAATGTTAGAACATAGCTACTCCTTCGGGGATTGGCCAGAAGCAATCCAATTCTAATAGCATTGCTGTCCGGTTTAGTTTTGGTAGTTGAAGTAGTATAGGTTGTAAAGTAGGGCAGCTTAGCCAGAATAGTTGATTTAGACTGTTATTTAGACCGAAGCCCCACTGAGGTATTCATCTGCTGCCGTTGTCAAAGCCAAGTTCATTGAAAATATGCTGGATGCTTGAATATTCAGTGTATCGGAAGATCGATAGAGAAATTTTTATGCAGTCTATGCAGAACTTTCGACTGTGTGAGGCAATAGTGATAGGATTATTAGTATGGTTATAGCAATCATAGGTAATTAAATATTATGAAAGAAGATCCATATCAGAACTGATTGAGGACTTTCTTGAAGCTAATAAGCTAATCGATAAATATCAAATGCAACAGAAATAAAGCTAAGATCGAGAAGTAGCTGAATCAGAAAAGGGTAATCTAAGAGTACTTGTTTTGATCCACAACAGTCGATGAAAGCCTTATGAGGCCTTTTCATTTAATCTTTGATGCTGTCTATTAAAACTGTTAATATTTTTATTGATGGGTCACGAAGAACTCTAATAAGAAGCTTAGCTGCTGTAGTTTTTAGCTTACCTAGGGCTACCAATCTTGAAGAAATCCATCGTAACTTCGCCTACAAGATGCTCATCCTGGAAATCACTCTGTATGGCGATGGAAAGGGCAGTCTAGATAAAAGTGTTAGTACCACCTAAGCCATCACTTAACTCACGCAGCTCTATATGGTAACTTTTCATATATTCAGAGAGCTGTTGAGGTTCTAGAGGATAAGTATAGTCAAGGCTTTTAGTTTTTCAACTCCAAAATACAAACATTGCTCAAAAAAAGATCAATTGTGTAATAACTCCTCAAAGAGACCAAGTGTTCTGTTAAAGACCGTGAGAAGACAATGAAAGCGATAGAAAAGGCCTAAATCCGAGATAGAAGAGAATAGTATGATATGAGACTCAGCTTCTAAAACCCCTTGGCTGGTAAGCAAAGAGTTCAGTAGATCTTAAAAAACTCGGAGCTAAGGCTTAACATGATTGAGAGCAAAATACAAACTGGAATCTATATTCAGAACTCTCAGCTAGCTGAAAGAATCAGAGCCAGGAAATTGAAATCCTAGTCAAGTACGAAAGATGCAAATGAGTTGCTTGAAGGAAGCTTTGCGGGCAAAGTGTAAAATTCGGAGGAAATCAAGTCGATAGAGATATCCGAAATGAACTTTGGTGATTTTGAAAAATTGAGCAAAACAGCTTTGAAAAAAAAGAGCAAGCCCAACTTGTTTAGCAGTTTTTCGCACAACCAAATTTGAAAATGGCTGTTTTCAATAGATTTCATGTTCTCGACATATCTTAAATACCGTTAATTACAAAGTAGTTAACCAAATCAAAAGCTACTCACTCAAACTTTCTTGCCTCCGTTCTGTAGCATGTAGTTGGGAACATTAAAAGCATTGAAAAGTCTGGTTTTGTCGAACTTGAAATCTTTCAGAGGGTTGGCTTGGTAATCAAACTATTAAGTATCTTTTTTGAAATACTTTGGAGCGTAAAGCTCAGTAGGCCTCTTATTGGCAAAGTCCCGTTCATACAAATACCATGCAATCTTAGACCTCTAAACAAAACGGATATTAGTCTCTCTTCTCACCTACTAAATAGGCATCCAGATGACCTCATCAATCTAGTTTTTGTCAAGCCTGATTCGTTCCTGTTCAGATACGCCCTTCGCCACAAAGAAGCAGATTCCTGCCCCATGGTTATCAAACTCTATCCTTATGCGGCTATCAATCTTGTTCCTTATGTCAATCCCTGTTTATTACTCTACTTATCGAATTGCGCAATCTTCCAAAGTCTAGTTTTGATTTAGCTTTCCCTTTGGGAATCCAAGTTTGTTATTCACTCGTATTATGAGCACTTTAGAGTTTTCTCTGTTAAAGACTATAGCCCCACATACAGGTTTATTTTAGAGCATTTTACTAATCAAAACATTGGAGTTTAGCTTTACGAAATTGGGAGTTTTTTCTTTTATTCTCTGCAGAAATTAGTTGCGAGCTATCTCCCAGTTTTTGGGCTCAATGATATTCACAACATGATCCAGATAGTAGAAAAAGGCCTTCTAAATATGATAGCTTAATCTATTGGCATCTTCCAGCTACTCTCTCGGCAAATTGAGCAAAAACTTACAGACAATCATCTCGTAATCTTACTAAGTCGCAGCTCTCATTTAACTCAAATTATAATGAACAATTACTATAAATGATATGTTCAGAATCACACATAATACAACTTGCTCTGGAGGTCGTCACAAACCTACTCGTTTTAGAGGATTTCACAGTTGAACTTTGCACATTTCGACGCGTACTGAAGTATTCCTGGAACTTTGATTGACCCAGTCCAGTTAACATAGTTGAAGCATTGGGAGAATACTAACTCTTGTAGGATTCCTTATTAGAGCTTTGAATTTGAGTAGATTACCTTGTAGTGGTTGGGAACTGTTGAGCCTTTGTTCGAAGCCTGAGAAACAACAAAGAAATCGTAAAAGTTGCTGACTATACCAGTCGATATAAGAGTTCCTGCAGGAACATTGCTGACATACTTGTCACCTTCAGTAAAGAACCTTTCGCAAGTCTTCAAATTGATCATGACCATTGTAATCGCAATAGACTTCCCTCGATAAGCTTCATCAAGCTTGCTCCTCAGTTTTTTGATATAGTACTCTTGGAACATTACGATTTGATCGTTTGATGTTGAACTGTTAAAGATGATCACTTCAGAAGGAATCTCTTTGTTTTTCTGACAGTAGGCATCGACTCCTTTTAGGGTTAAGTTCACCATTACGTTGAACTTGGAGTCAATGCTGGAGTATGACATGGTTGTTGAGTATATTGATGAAAAAACTGAACTGACGGTTGCACACATAGCCAAAGTTGTATTTGAGCCAGCTTTTGCGCTTTCAAAGGCAATCATCATTGTCTCTCCTAGATTTGGTGGAATCTTAGGGACCCAAAGTGTGTTGCCTCTCTTTGCAATAATTTGCAAAAGGATCTTTGTTGCTATGCTTTGTATATTCTTCTTGCGTAGGGTGGTCTCAGTAGCCATTTGGCAAACCATTTTATTTTTCACAAGAGCTGAGTTTTTGATTTTTTTGTAATGTCCTTTGAGCTGGTTCGGTAAGAGAATCAAACAAATGTTGCATTGTTCTTTTGCTGCGTAATTAATTCTTTCTTCCAAAACTTATATAGCTAGTTTAATATCAAGCTATCCCAAACAGATCTTGACTGACTAAAACTTAACTTTGAGGTTTCTGGAAGTTGATTCGAATGTGTCTAAGAGAGGCCTTGGATCTGTGCCTGTAAAATAAAGAATTCCACATTTGATATTGTACTTGTTGGCATAGATAGGCTTGTTAAAAAGGTTGAAGAATGCCTCTTTTCCTTATTAAACTGCATTATTTTCCCCTAGATTTAACTTCGGCATTGGGATTATTCTTCCCTTAACTGTTTAGAGGTTATTGTTTATCTTGATGCCCATGTCTTTCAGAGAGTTGAGATCGGGGTTTCCTTTGATTTCCTTCATAAAGTTGAGAATTTCTTCTTGCTTTTTATCTGCCGGTTTAATTGTTTGTTAAGAAATCTTCTTTCTCCTACTCTCATCAAAGTTTTAGGGGATCCCAGTCATTAGGCAAAGCTCAGGCACAAGAAGAATCTCTTTATCGTCCTTTCTTTTGCTCTAAACCTTTAACAAAGGCTGCTTAGGTTTGATCTCAAGTTCATACTTTTTTTGATAGTAATCTCTGAGACTAATCGTATCTTATAGCATTATCGTATCCATGTCTTTGAAAACAACTTCTTATACCCTATAATAAGCAGTTTTTCCGTAATTAGTCATCACAACTTTGCCAGAAAGCTCACCTTGAAGAATAAGTCTCTTCTCTTACCTCTATTTGTTCTGGTTGATCTTGTAGACAGAATCGATAAACTACAGCACAGTTTGCTTACTTACTATCTTTTTGGCTGAATCGACCCGAAGAAAGTACCCATTCTAGAGCAACACGAAGTTTGATCTATAGCCACTGAACATGTACAAGTTGTCAATTGTAACTGGGTTATTACTTTTGAAGTATTTGCCACTTCTGCCGATTTCAATGTAGTTCAATCCTCTCATCACACCCCTCAGTCCGTTATTGAGGAAGCTCAACAAAATGTTGGGATTGTTTTTGAGATTGACTTGTTTGACCTTTTTGCAGCTAATAGTATACTCGGCTGTTTTCACTTCAAAATTCTCTGCTTTGGGAGGAACAGTAGAGAAAATATTATTACCAGAAATGACTGGGTTGACTATATTAAAAACAAAATACCAACGAAGCTCTTTATCTTGTCTATGTTTTACTCCAAAAGCTTTCTCCTCTGGACTGTGTTGTCTAATGGAATCTTTGGGTTATAAATCACAGAGAAAATGTGGATCTAAGGGAACTACTAGACCTAAACCTTGAAGTGGTTGGTTGCAACATTGAAAGACTTAAACTTGTTTGAGTAGCTTCCCCTTGGTCTCTTGGGGAGCAATGACAGCTTGTCGACACTCTAAATCTACATTTTAATTATTGATCATTCACTTCAAGCACTTCACACTTAAGGTGCAACTTTGAACCTACCTAAAAGAATTATATTTCTGCCTTAGTTTGGGCTATTTTCCGATCACAGAACACTTGTCTCGTTTATCTCCTTTCTATGGCATAAAATCGATATTTTTGTTTTAATTCGATATTAACATTTTGTAATGCCTGCAGCATCCACTGTCAAGCGACCTCTGCCCAAACAAGGCTATTCCCCAGATCTCAACAAATACGTCGCGAAGAAGCTGAGGATAAAGCTGAACGGGGGACGGGAAATCGAGGGAATAGTTATTGGAGTAGACGTCTTCATGAATATCGCATTGGAGAAGGCATTCTAACTGGTCGGCAACGAAAGAAAGATCCTCTATAAAGTTGTGGTGAGGGGAAACAGCATTCTGATGTGGGAACTGCTCGAAAAAGTGATAAGTTGATGCAAAAATGTCAAAACCAATCGTATTCTCTAATAAAATTGAACTGATTTATAATCTTAGAAAAATATTAAGCATCAAAAGATGTCCGAATTCTATCCCCTGCTCTTTTTGCTCCTTAGTTTCTCCAAAATTTGACCTAAACTATGATTAGAGCTGAAAAGCTGCAGCTTTTAATGGCTCAGGCAAAATAGCAGTATTTAAATTTTCTCTAAAATTACTTTGAATGCCATAAAGATATATGTAAAACATAGAAAAAAGTGATATCTTCATAGCCTTAATGACTCACAATTGATATTAATATCACTTATAATAAAATGTTTCAATAAAAAAGTAACCTTTAAAGAAGGCGACTTGAAAAATCGCTGCGGAACATCGTCACCCAAGCTTCAAGATAAAAGTTGCTGCCCAAAATACTATGGAATGCAGACCGATAGTTTGGCAGCAAAAAGATGATAAATTATCAAAAATCAGTTCACAAGCAATACGAGTAAGTAATGAGTTACAAAGAAACGATTTGAAAAACCCACTAAAATACGACCCTTAAGCAGCCAAAAGCGAGAGATAGAAGTTCCGAGAAAAAGTGATAAAGCTGATGTATAATGAGCTGGATGTCGAATACTTTGAGAATTTGAGGCTAAAAGACAGGACACTCATAACCTACAACGGAAATGAAATTTAGCAATGCAAAGTCTAAACCAAAAGTAACAAAAAACCTATTCAGAATAATACGAGATGTTTAAGAACTTCAATGAGAAGAGATTCAAGGAGACCTATTCCAACATCTTCGAGGATCGGCTTGAATTGGGCTATTAAAACATCTATCAAAACAAAGTTAACAAACGCTGCAAAACTCTACATGTCCTCTAAACCAAACCTGAAATCGGCACTCTGGACTTGAGGATCACTCAAAACACCCAAAACACTTCGAACTCCAACAAAAAGCCCATGAAGACATACACCACCTAGGCTACAGCTACAGCCAGGAGACATGAAATCGTCGTTCACTAGTCCAAGAAAAAATTCATTTCATTTAATGAGAGAAAAACGGTGGGGAATCCGATTTAGCACAATGAACAAGAAGATATAGTGAGGATCATCAAGCAAATCGGCGGCTATAGTGATAGATTTGACCAGGCCAACTTATGCTTGACAAGGTAGTCGATTAATCGCTGGCTTAAAGCACTCTATGAGAAGTCACATCGCATTATCGACTTTTTGGAGATAAAAGAAGTTGTGAATATCTAAGAGTTTTGGAGTATCAGCAGAAGGTTAAGAGTAATGCCGAACGAACATTTGCTGTTCATGACTTTTCTCTATTACGATGGCAACAACGATGGCTACATCTGCGACTACGACCTTGAAAGATTAAGCAATCTAGCATTAGTTAGACCTGTTCTGACCTACGACTACAAGAAAATCAAGCAGTCAAACATCAAGAAGATGCTGTCGAAGAAGGAAGGCTACTTATAGCTATATAAATTGAGCGAGGTCACATAGACCAAGTACTTTGAGTGGAAGAAGAACAAGCAATAAGGTGAGCAGGAGGGGGGAATCTAGCTGTAAATGAAGAATCGAATGCTGAGTTCAAAGCAAAAGCAGATCTTCCTCGATTTCCCTGCATTTTGTTCCATCTATGGCTTCGAAAAACCGTTTCTTTGGTATGACCTAATGTATGTCTTAAGTGGGCTTAGCTACCAAGGCCTGAAGTACAAATGATTTATTTTCTTCTAATTCACTAACACTTGAATTTAGATAGATTCTAAGAAATCAAATAAATGTATCACTTTCTGAGGCAATTTCACGGTTGAGTTTCCATTAGAGTTCGTATGTTCTCTCTTTCTTTTTTCTGCTCTCGTTTTCAATCACTTTTTCATCGATTCGTAGACTATTCACGTTGCCAATATAGCCGTTAGGCCCTAACCCAAAAAATATGTAATATTAATCTTCATATTTGGTCAAAGTTGAGCCAAGTCCTCCATAAAACGGGATATTATTATTTTTGTTGATTCCCACAAACTCCCTCTCCTTTATTCTATAAATCCTTGCTTTCCGCTCAGTTACTTCCCCCGAAACGATCAGTATCAAATTTTAACTCATCCTTTACAGTATTGGATCAATAGACGAAGGAGGAATCCCGAGATACTAAAGTCTGCGAATGTTGGGGTTGTATTTGTTAAAGCTCAGAAAAATCAGCACATTTTCATCACCATTGCCGAAAGTACCCCCAAACATGAATATTCCCTCTTGGTCAGTATACTCCGACGAGTACAATGGAAAATTTTTATGGATAGGTCTAAAATGAGTCACCATCTTATGCCTGGCAAGTCCACTCTCCATATTCTAACCCAGCTACTTGCCCTCTATCTTATACTACTTCCGATACCACCTCAGCTACTTGAGATCAAGATAGATGAAGTCCTTGAGATACTCTTTCTTGGTGTTGATACCCCCAAAAACCAACATGTACTTCCCCATCAAACTCGCTCCATGATTCCTGCGGCCCTCGATAGACTACTAGTTGCTCATTTTCAAAGCCCGAGAAGTCCAAGTCTGCAAGTCGATCAGGTTGATTGAGTTGTAGCAGATTCTGCACTTCCTGCTGATATCGTACACCCCCATCCCCCCGAAAACAATGATGAACCTACTTTTGTAGTAAATGGCGGAGTGGTAGCTCCTGGGTGTTGAGACATTAAACTGCTTCACCCAAGAGTTAGTATCGAATGAAAATATCTGAGCTATGCTGAAGGGGGCACTGCAATGCCCTCCGATTATGATCGCCATGTTTTTATAGCAGGTTGTGGTATGGCCTTCCCGGGATTCGGGCTTCCAACCCTCGAACTTGTGCTGCGTTGTCGTCAGCGTATACTCAGTATTTTTGGTGATATAGTCCACTGCTGATTTTTTGATGACCTCCCCTATTTTAGCATTCAAAGTGGGCAGTCTTTTCTTTTTGTTGTCGTTGATGTCGAGTATTTCCTGGTACTTGAGTGACTTTTTGATGTATTCGTTCAATTCGTGCTCTCGGACATGGGCGAACTCAGTCTTGATGCGGGAGCAGGTTTCCTTGTTCTATTAGAGCGTTTTGAGCAGACTGCGATGATCGTGCTACAGAGCACTTTTGGTACCTTTGGCCCTATTGCGGAACCTGGCCTTCTTGGCGGTGAGTTCGATCTAGTGGAAGTAGTTGAAGCCCTAGTGGATGGTGGCCAGGAAGCTGTCCTCTTTGACGGAGGTGTAGGTCCTGGCGTGACGCTTGGTAACTTTGGACATGGTTGGGTTATTAATGAGGCAATAAGTTATATATTAAACCCTGCATTTTGGCTTATCGAATTAATGTAAGCCCATTTTCTCGGTGGCTGGAAGATATCATGAGGGAACATTATTTAAAGCCCAGGGTAATGATATGTTGTATTGGTGTCAGAATTTAGTGATGTCTCGAGTATTTTGGTAGTTTTATTGCTCTGCTACCACTCTATGACTGTCGAAAGAGTAGTATTTATGACTGCAGGGCACAGATTAATATTTGTAGCATTTGTGAGCACTTACATACTTCGAATATAACAATCTAACGTCCAATTACATAAAATAGTCCAACCCCCGATCCACACTTCCCCGGCATTTTAAATATAACCCACTAATCAATTCAGCTACGCTCACACGAAATTGTCCAACCCTCAAAGAATAGTACCTCAATCATAAAAATTTCAATCACGATCTTCATGCTATAACCTTATAACTCAAGCCTCATTATAACAGATATTTAAACCTGATTCCTCTGATGTCCTGCAGAATACTGAACTGTGCCAACAGCTGCTGCAACTACTACGGAGACTGCCCCGAAAACTACGGCCGAACCTACCCTGTAACCTACACTGCCTGTTGCTACTACTACTCTGGCGCCACTGAGCCCCTCGTTTAGAACTACTACAAAATCAAGATGATTATGGGTATAGTTGCAGGCTGCATCTGCGCTGTTGTCCTGATTGTTTTCCTTTGTAAAAGATATTATGACAAGAAGCGGGAGCAAGAAGAGATAGCGGCGGCCGAAGCACGGGGCAGCGGGGAGCAGCCAGACCAGAATAACGACAATATGATTATAGAACCATCCAGCTAGATCATGGATTACGTCCAGCCCGCAAATCAACATCCATACGGCTAGGATCTCTACTAAGATCCGCCTGTCTGCCAGCCCTAGTTCTAACCGCAGCCCGTCAACCTATACGACCAACCTGACTACAAGTAGCCTGCGTATCAGCAAACGGTATACGATGTATCCGATGCTCCTCCCATCCGACATTAACCTCAGGCCCTTATTTTAAGACCCTGAAAATGATACATTCCCATAGATAATCCATACTACGCTACCCTCAACCCTCACCCTCTAACATTTTACTGCTTCAGCTGCGCTTTAAATACTCATGTTGCTCTTGACCAGATTGTCTGCAAGTGAACCTGACCTTGCTTTAGTTGTAAGGACTGTGCTTGTGTTAAGTAAGACATTGGCAACTCCAAAGCTTGGAGTTCTACCAAGTGATGAGTATGGCGAATAGATAGTCTACCACCCGCCATAAATACAAATTATTTTTAGTATGCGACCAAATTAAATGCTAAGAACAACCGTCCAAAATCCATAACTTCAGGGGAGACTGGCCAAAATTACGAACATGTATGAAATGGAATGCAGGGTGTTGAAATACCATTAAAGCCTGCAGCAACTAATCCAAGATAGCCAAGCTAGGCATACTATTTGATCAGAAATAACCATCTTCCAGTGATATTAACTACTCACTAAGCAGCACATTGTTAGATTCAAACAGCACCACCATAATACCAAACAGCACCATCATTAAGTATCAAGCAGCAACACAACAACCCAGCCCATTCACATCATACCTCTATCTTATGCCACCAGCTAGTATATTCAATCATCGCTCACAAGAGAATATCCTCGACCCTTGAACCACTTCTCCGAACTCAACTCTCCTTCAGTTCTGTTGTTTAGTTCGAATATCTAGGTCAGCTTGCACTAGACCTTCATCATTGCCCCGTCTGGGTAGGGTGTCTTTAACAAATAGGGATAATAGCCCTATTTTAGGTCGTCTAGAACTCTCAACCCCTCCTTACTTGAGTACAGATAGAAAGCATGATCAATTACGACTCCATCCCTGTAAAAAGCTAGTCCGATTTACTACACATCAGCCAATCTAAACACTCCCTAGCAGTTCTTATACTTCCTCTCCCCGAACTAGACCATCAACGCCTCGTTGAGCTCCCCGATTCGCTGTAAAATGACCTAGAATTAAAGCTACCCGGGCGTCCTATAATTTCGTTGCGACTATTTGATCTGGGCTTTGATTTTTTGAACCTACAGATCTCCAGCTAACCCATTCTACGTCCATGTCACGCCATTTTCGCGCAGATATGCCTACATCTGGGTGTATAGCAATCTCAAGCGTGCATTTTCCTGTTAGATATCCTGTTTCTGGGGCAGTACCTCCTCCGCAGCAGACTGAACCCCTCTAATCAACGCATTCTCAGTCTTGATCTGCTGGATCTGCCGCTCTAAATCCTTGCTAACTGATTGCTTACCTTAATGATTTGCTTTTGCCTCGAGACCTAATCCTCCTCAGTTTGCAGCCGCTACACCATCTGTTTGTAGAGTGTGGCATCGGAGTCGTTCTTAAATGGTTGGAGAGGTTTGGTCGATGAGTACTATTGGTGAGAGAGGGAGTCGGTTTATGATGTGAGGAGATGGGAGAGGGTGTTTTCGATGGGTTGCTTGCGAGCGTGGTTTTGCGGATGTTTGTTGTTAAATTAGTGGTATTTGAGCGATTCCCGTTTCATGAGCTGTCTTCGCTGATGTTTGAGCCACTCCTACTTAGTCTTGAAATCTCCCTTCGATAATATACTCATCAAAATACGATTATAAAGAGATAATCCCCTGCGAGGGACCATGATCATAAGATGTAGTCTATGTGACTAAAGTGCACCAATGACATCAATAAACGAGTTGATCTGGGAATTAAGCAAGAGCAGTATAATTAAGAGGAGAGACAGCAAGCAGGTAGAACCATTGGCAGCAAGACTTGCTAATTTAACCCTTTCAATAAACCACTAAATAAGTATGTTACCACCTCGAGGGTTGATGACACGGAATAATAGATAAGTTGGATCGGAAACTAACCATCGACACTAAGATGAAGGATGAGAAGCGGTCCTCAACCGATGTAAAGAATCAACCAAGAACTTGACTGCATGCCTTCTTCCTTGATTCAGTTATCCACTTTGTCTGACAACTAGTAGGAGTTATAAGTCCGCGATGGATTTATGTCTGGCAACTAGTTTCGCTATAATGGTAGACTTCCCACCTATTTATAAATCCGCGCCCTGGTTCTTATCTGTCGCCTAGCCACTATTAACTCATGAATGAACATGAAAAGGTCAGCGTAGTCTTAAATTGACGAAAAGACTCACTAGTACATCTAGAGTCAGGAGTCGAGGCCGCAACAGACCTCCAACTAACCTTAGCGGACGTAAATTTGATGTTATTAAGAATTGTGGAGGTCATGAGAGATGTCGATGGACCTGTGCTCAAGAATGGCAAAGACTAGGCCTAGAAAGCAGCGGAACCAAAGCCTCAGTAACAACGCAGAACAAATATTTTTAAGTAACCTCAGTAAAAAAGGAGAACAAATATATTTAAGTAGGAGAAAACAGGCAATCCTGTACCCTATTTCCCTACTCACCTATTTAATACTCCCAGCCAGCGCCCTGAAAGTAAGGAATTTACAATTAAGCCGCCAGCAACCAATTTCACCTTACCTCAGTACGATGTCAAATCCATCTCAGCTCTCAGAAACCCTTTCATACCGAAGTCTGTGAATCCTGAGACTGTGCCTAAAGTAGAGTATGAGTACAAACAAGAGGTTAAGATCCTGTTTTCAGCAA
>Ga0316217_10002230_pt1 | contig 23630 bp, 12 predicted proteins | sample 1anoAmetaG_FD_203633 | JGI IMG/M metagenome (GOLD analysis project Ga0316217, IMG submission 203633) | Freshwater microbial communities from Trout Bog Lake, Wisconsin, USA - 1anoA | ecosystem: Environmental > Aquatic > Freshwater > Lake > Hypolimnion/Profundal zone | place: USA: Wisconsin...
CAACCCCATAACTTTTTATTCAAATATTCGAGATCATGAGGATTGCCATGCATTATCGATATCTATGAAACCTTGGGTTTTGAGAGGTTGGTCATCGGCTGGAGCCCATCTTCGCAAATAATTGTATAATAAAATTAATCGGATCACATGCACAGTTTTTATGATTTCTAAGGCCAGATTAACGCTCTTGACCATATTTTTAGAGAAGATCTCGCCCTTGCCGAAAACATCAACCTTTACCTTCACAAAATGTCCAGACCCATGCTCTCTGCCATAATTAGGGAATTGAAGGAATAGTACGAAAAGTTATATAGCCATTCAGACGATTAGTAAAAACTAACTGCAATCAAAAGTACCTTGAACCTTGCAGCCAAAGAACAGGTCACCAACTTGGACGTACTCTAGCCCCATACGCAGTCCTTATTTCTCGAATTAGCCGAATAGATAAACAGCTATTATAAGAGATAATACTTTTCACTAAAAAAAGAAACGCCATTCCTTCTTCTATGCGATATTTGCCTATAATACGTGTGAAATGACCAATATGGATGCGAGTTGCACAAATCGAAATGTAAGAAGAAAAATTAACAGTGTTAGCCAGTTGCTCCCTAACGTAAAAATAATAAAAAAATAACTGATACGGTTTAGAAGTATTAGCTAAGACAAACCCTCGTCAACGAAACTCTGAGGCGAAGTCCACCCTAGAAGCAGAGTGGCAGCAGCGAAAACAGTCATTAACTCTGCTAAAATTAAAAGTACAAAAGGAAAGTATCCAAACCAAAAACTAAAATAAGTAAAGAGCATAAAATAGCTAAAAAATATCCAAAAAGCCTGTCCAATAGGCCCTAAAAACACCTTTTGCCCCGATTCAAGACAAACAATCAATAATCCTGCGATAGAGAATTATCAGATTATTTTTGCTAACATTAACTTGATAGCCCGCTATAAAATAACAATAGCTTACACAAAAAAATTTAAGAAGATTTGGCAAGATGTAATGTGAGCTAACGTAAAAATTAAGTCAATTTGGTTTCTCGGTTCTTGGTTGAAAGCGAAGTCAAGCCTATGGAAGAAGTTTATCAAGAGAGCGAAGATGAATTTTTATAACAGATATGATCGTAGCTAAACTTGCAAGTATATATCAAAAGTTTTTAAAAGTAGGGGAATGCACTCCGGTTTGAACATGGCAACCTTCATCTTCTTCAGGAAACAGGTCTCTAAAGGCCCCATGTTCTTGTTTTTGTGGCTCAACACCCTCGTTTTCTTCCTCTTCATCAACCTCATTCAAAGGGCTTATTTCTTGCCTGCTAACTTTTTTTGTGTTCATGTCCTGTATCAGTTTCTAAAAGCTGAACCTCATCGCATGGTTTCGATTATTAATCTGATCATTAGCTTTGTTGGAAATGACGGAATGATGCTCCTGGGTTTGTGGAGCATTCACCCAGACTATCTTCAGTCTTTATTCATAGATTGCAGCAAATTTTTTTACTAGATCGTCAACATTGAAGTGGAACAATCGTTGATTGCTGCGTACAAGATCTCTTTCATCAGTAAGCAAAATTTACTAGATTTGCTCAAATTTGGTAGACTTCCTTGCTGAGCTTGGAACTTCGTCAATCGCTTAGGCGCAAGAATTTAGTTTTTGAAGAAAAGATATAGGATCTTATTTATGCTGAGTTAATACAAATATACCTGCTAGTAGTAATCCTCAATGACTCTAATGTCTGAGTTTCTTTGAGCTTATAAGTACTCCAAAACTTGCTTGTAATACTGGTTCAAATTATTGATTTCGTTTTGTTCGCTCATCTACAATTGAGTCAATAAGTTTTATACTTGCTTGCGCTTCTTTTACAGTTTCTGGCTGTAATCATTGTATCTGCGAGCTTGAGAGTGCTGGTAATCATTCCTGTTAGTTTATCTGCCTATTTATTCCACGATGAATCCTTGCTGAACTAAGGGAATAGTGCATTTCGAGCAGTAATAGAGTTGAGTTTGATCAAATGTGGACTCCTCTTCTGAACTTTTTACTCTATATTTTGCCTATATATTGAACGAGCTACCTTTTTGCCATCGTTATTCATACATTTTATTTCACTAGAATCAAGTCTATTCGCTCCAAAGGTTTTCAGATTATCAAAAGATTTGCTTTAAATCAATTTAGATTTGCTCTCTCTTCCAAAGTTTTTGAACATATTGTTTGCATTTAACGACTCTTTCAAGAAATTTGTGTTTTCTTTCTTATGGAGTTGCTTGCCGCCACTATTCTAGAGTTTGTTCGGGGACTTATTGCGATTTTAAATCAAGGCTTTGAAACAATTGGATCCTCTCAGATTACTTAGGTTGGAAGTATTTGACATTATGGATTTTCCTTTAGAGTCATTCATATAATTTGAGCTATAGTTTCTTTCGAGCTGCTCGTGGCCGAAGTTATTGAAGCCTTCATATTCTTCAATTATCTTATGTGCCTAGGGCGTAAACGACTTTTTGTTGTAATTCTGTGGTCCTTAGTTAAGCTTTCTATTGAGGGCTAGGATAGGACTAAGATTAATACGGTTTTCATTATCTGAGGCATGTGAAAAAAATTTAGAGGAACTAAGTTAGACTGTACTTACACTTAGGCTCTGTATTGGTTGCTTTCAAAATTCTATTTGTTGTTCGGAGATTTACTGATGTTAGGCACTAATTTATTCATACTGATGGGGGTTGAGTTCGGCTGAGAAGTAGGTGCGACCAATCGTGTTCTGACTGGAGTCGAAGCTTTAGAAATGTTGATCAAAGGCTGGAATAGATTGGCGTTTTTGTGGGGTTGTATAGGTAGGGGGCTGATGGGACTTCTTTTTATCTACATTCTAACGTTCTTAATAATGAATCACTATAAAATTAGTACAATATCTCAATAAAACTAATATGAGAGACTCTTTCACCATTATGCGCCCCGTCAAGCAAAGATCCAAATCCGCCATAACTACCAACATGTTCCAAGATCCAGACAGGACTGTGTAAGAAGATATTAGAGTTCGTTAAAATATCTAGCATTATGATTTTGTTGGACCCACGTAATTCAGGAAAAAACTGATCAGCAAAAGCACAGTTGGCACCAAACTATAGCCACAAGACAAATAAGGTGGGGAACTGACTCCTTTCAACCAAACAGTGACATCTAGAAATCCAATGAATACCACCATAAACCGCAATACTATGCTAGCCAGCCTCCATAAAGATCAAATAACATAGCTAAAGAAGCAATCTAATAACTTGCGGAGATACAAAGAATACCAGTCAGTATGGGAGAAAACCAAATTAGCCATCGGCAACTAAACTCATAAAAAAAGCCCTATTCTCATGGATAGCAACATCAAACCTCTCTACGTGCATCCCAACACAGACAAATTTGACATTATCAATAATTACATTGTAGATTATTGGTAGATGAGCCTTAGAAATAACAATCCTATACTTGAAGGTCATATCAAAGGGAACCGCTTTTAAAAGGTTTAAAAAGAAAAGCTGCTGCAGTTGAGGGAAGGTATCAAGAAAATTGAAGCTTCTATTCCTATTTTGCCAACTGAAAAGCTTCAAAACTTAAAACAGAGAGAAATAAGTCTCAACGGGCGAAATAAAGTCAAACGATAGCTCTAAAATGAAACTTAGAAAACGCAAACTAGATACTCTTTCGTGAATACCGCCAGATTGAGCAACTAGGAGGTCTTTAAAATAGATTATGAAGGACCGAAGAAGTGGCTGGCTACATAAAATTTATGATTATTATTAAAGATTAATCTAATAAATCAAAAGAAAGCAAATCTTTGCGATATGCCTAATATTTCAAAAAAGTAGCCGATTATTATTGAGATTATGCAATAATATCAAATGAAAAAACTGTCAATAACTGCTTAATGTTTAATAGTGTCATTTTGAAAAGTCTCTAATGATCTTAGCAGTAAATACAAAGTTTTTATAAGCATGAATTACGAGGATGTTATCGCTATTACCTCAGAATAAGCGAGCGATTTGAATTATATACAAATGTAGCGCAAGATAGAGATAAACGTCGATAACATCATCGAAAAACTGCTCTCTGTGAGAAACTCCAAAGTCCCCAAGCAAGTAAACCTTCTTGAAGGCTAAATCAAAGGGCTTTGCCACAAATCCAAAGAAATTTTCATGCAACAGCCCATTTTCCTCTAACTTGAGGCACCCCTCAAAATCTGTGGTAAGAGATCAAAGATTTAGGAGACATTCACGGTCAGTACCCCGATTTGCTGAGATTGTTCGACCACGGCAAATACCCTCCCGAATCCAATTATCTCTTTTTGGGCGATTACGTCGATCGAGGAAAATTTTCACTTTAGACCATCTGCCTGCTGATGGCTTATAAAATAAAGTACCCGAGAAATTTCTTTTTGCTTAGAGGAAATCACGAATGTTCGTCAATAAACAGAATTTACGGATTTTACGATGAATGTAAACTTTAAACAATTTAGGTAAAAGACGCTACAACATCAAGCTTTGGAAGCTCTTTATTGACTGTTTCAATTGCCTACCTGTTGCTGCACTCATTGACGATCGCATACTGTGCATGCACGGGGGTCTATCGCCTGATTTGGAATCAATTGAGCAAATAAAAAAGATAGAAAAGCCAACAGACGTCCCAGATACAGGTAATCGTCTAGCGACTCAGGTTTGCTCTGCGATCTTTTATGGTCTGACCCCGATAAAGACACCCAAGGTTGGGGTGAAAACGAAAGAGGAGTTTCTTTTACCTTTGGCCCTGATTACGTTCAAATGTTTTGCAAAAAGCACGACCTCGACCTGATATGTAGAGCACACCAAGTAGTGGAGGAAGGTTATTAATTTTTCGCAAAGAGAACGCTAATTACCATATTCTCAGCCCCCAACTATTGCGGGTAATTCAACAACTCCGGTGCACTCATGAGCGTAGACGAAAATCTTATTTGCTCGTTCCAAATTCTGAAACCTGCTGAGCAAAAAATCGCTCAAATGAGCAACCCTCGGCCCAACACTCCTCCAAGAGTAAAGTCATCTAAATATTGATAATTGATCGAATTTAATTGCATAAATTTAAATAACTTCCGAAATCAAGGGTTTTTGACTAATCTTTCCTAGATTTCGAAGATTCGGTGTTATGAGAGCTTGACTAAGTAGATGCTGCCCAAACTGGATCTCAAGTAAAATTTGATGGTCTTGATCAATGTTGAAAACTATTGTTGGTTCAAAGTTTTATGACCCTTCGTAATAGCTTCATTGATAAACTGCATGAGTTCCTCATAGAATCCTTCTTTGTTCTCAAAATTTTTGAGAAAATCCAAGTACTTAGTAAAAAGATAATGATTGAAAGGCACGTAATCTAAATAGGCTTTGAGCAATTTTTTGGAATAATCAAAATCTTTGAAATACTTAACTACGAAATCTGAGTACTAAACCAAAATGTAGCAAAGCATATCGACATCATTTTGGAAAATAATGACCAAATTATCGTAGATAGCCTTTGCACTGTTCCATTCCTTGCATCGGATTTAAAACTGTATCCACCTTTCATAAATCTAGTAGTTTTTATTTATTTTCGAAATCTCATCATACATCTTTCGCGCGATGCTTGGGTTTTCTCTCTACTATAGATCACACCAGTAAAAGTACAAACCCACATCGAACCTAATAAAGAAATACTTGTTGTTACGAAGTATGCTTAAAACTTTAGTGTACTTGTTGGCTTAGTGTTCCATGAAGTGGAAGGCTTACTACCAGAGCTAGACGTCATTTGTTTGCGCCATCAGCATTCTCTAGTAACAATATGCCCTGTTCTCAAACACCGCGTTTTCTCTCTATAGTTTGAGCAAGTGCTTCCATAACTCTTTTTATGATTAGATGTTCTAGGTTCCATCGAAGTAAAAATGTTTGATCTGCTACTAAATCTTAATCCTTTTCTATCTGTAAATAATCGTCTTCTGGTAAACTTCATTAATTGACTCTTTCATCTACCGCTTTTGTTATTCAATGGTCAAAGTATTGACGGCACCTTTTAGTTCCTTAATGGCTAGTTGATTGATTTGAGTTAGAGTAAGGTTTTCGTACCAAGTTTCAAACTTTTCATGCATACCTTCCAACCCTACAAGCGCTCTAGTGAATAGTTTTTTATAAAATTCAAATCTAACTGCTTAGCCCACCATCTCATAATACTCCTCATATAAGAAAAGTGCGCGAGTATCAGCTCCGATTTCGATTATGGCCTTCTCCAGTTACTTTTTATACTTTTGTTGATCCTGCTCAAAGTACATGAGTTTGCAATTATTGAGATAGCTGATCCAAAGTTAGTAGCTTTTGGGGTTTTTCAAAAGCGCAGTCTGGTACTCTTCGAATTTGGTGAGTTGTATGTACTAGAGCCAATACTTGTAATTGAAGGGGAAACCATCTAGAAAAATCACAAGCAACTCCAAGTAATTATCTGACTGCGTCTCGGCTTCAAGATACTCTTCCCACCTTCTGTATTTTCCCGCGTAGTTATAGAGTTCAATTTACTTGAGAAAAATATTCAATTCCTCGCTCATCTAATCTCTTATTAACTTATTTATAACTATAAGATATACAGATGGCTTAAAAAACAATAAGTTTCTTGCCAAGTTTCGGAGTTCAAAAAACTCTTGATGGCAGAACCAAGGCTTTGATTTTAGTTCTAAGATTGAGTCATTTCACCAAAAAGTGTCTTTAATTTGATTAATACAGATAAATCATTAAGCTTTGGTCAGAGATTAAGATGTTTAGGCCCTCCAGTAATTTGCCTTTTTTGGCAGAGCTATCAACAGCTCATAGATATGGTTTCTGAGGCTTAGTTATTATTATTATAATACCAATATGTCAATCAGAAAATAAGTTTTCTCGACTATTAACACAAATAAGCACTATTATAACACTCCTTTCCTCCCGAAGCCACAAATACTCATTTCGCAGACTCAAAAAAGCAAATAAAACCATTTATAGGTTCAAAATATCTCAATCAACAATTAAAGATTACAACAGTAATTAAGCATTTATCATTGGCGCTGCAAAACCTAATTCCCGATTGTCAAAATATCACACTTCTAAGTGCTGTAAAGAAAAACAAATACAACAGTTTTAGAAATAAAAAAGGAAAAACAGTCTCTGAAGCTCAAAAACTGCAAATAGCTGCCTCTTTTCAAAGTGCTCTACCTACTTAAATAGTCTGTAATCGGTTTCTAAAGATTATACAACAAATTTGGTCCTTTTATGGTCACCCCCGGTATGATAACTATAAGTATCTCGCAAAAATGCAAAGTCTGGTTCAACTAAAATTACTTCAGCAATGCTTTCATTCCCATCAAAATGAAAGAATCTTCCTTCCTCTCGCAAATATATAGTTTATTTCAGCAAAAAAGCAATCTTTTGAAAAATACTTGCAATTTCTATCATCAGCTTTACTGTTGTCAAACTTTCTCTTAAACTTTGACCTTGATTTAAAATTTTGCGAAATAAAAACGTATTATGGTTTCATCTTCTTGCAAACTCACCACCAAGGAGATTAACTAAGAAGAAACAAATCAGGTTTTTGGCTTTACTTCCTCCCTTTCCATTAATAAAAATCTTGATATCTAGCAAGTCTAAGGGGTTAGAATCTCATTAAATACTAATACTGAGAATCCATTTAAAAAGATGAGAAAGTTAACCACTGGTATCTACTAAAGAAGTGATAAAACCTCATTCTCTGACTTATCGAAAAATAAAAAAACTGATACTCAAGCTGAGCAAAGCTTTTTTAATAGCTATTCAAAAAATGGAGGTGCTTAAAGAAAGAACGTCAATTTGTATTTGAAAAAACAACAAAATAAGCAAACTGTTTATAAATCTTAGCTTCCTATCCGTAGTTCTCCATAACAGAGGAAATGTTTAGTTAGAAAATGTATGTCCCATGCTCTATAAATCAAATAATTCGAACGGTTTGCCTTCAAATCACAGAAATCCTTCGATAATCTCAAGACATGTATGAAAACCGAACCAAAAATAAATAGCTACGGGAATATCAATGACTAAGAAGACGAAGAAACAACTAGACATAAAATCCAAAATGCTTTTAAAAAAAACCATTGGAATAAGAGACTTAATGACCTTTGGCAGGAGTAAGCAGGAATCAATCATTCGATTGTCAATACCCAATAAAAAATTAAGCTAAATATGGCACCTACTCATTTTTAGCTGTTGGGACAAATCAGTAAAAACCTGTATTAAAGCGTTATTAACCCTGAGAACAAACCTATGTAAAATTTTTCACTTCATGCAAGTCAATTTTGAGGAAATAAAGGGCTTTTTGATATTTTATTCATGTTATCGAATCACCGAAGCCTCATATTTAAAAAAGATTAGTTTCTTGGGTTTGTGTTTAAACTTTTGCAATATTAGTGCCTTTTTTATGCATTTATGCAAGAGCTACAGGGCAATAAAACGAGGGTTCAAGATCCTCTACTTCTCAGCTTCTTTAAAAAAACCTAAGCATTTACAAACTGAAAAAACTTCATTACTTAGTTGTGCAGAATAGATATTTACAAGGTCATGAATACCAAGGATTCACCTAAGATGATGGCTCGAAGCTTGGATCTGACAATCTAATTCCCTTTATTTGTTGGATTATGAATGAATATCTGAAATATGCCTATTATTTGATTCAGAAAACAGAAAAAGATTGTTTTTGTAAAAGTTATAGAAATTCATGTGCATTTAACCCTAGATTAGCGCTAAATGTGATTTTAAGTAGCCTGTGTGTTTTGAATAAAGTTTGCTTTAACTCAAAGGCCTAAGCTTATAATAAAGTCTGGAGTTGGAGAATAAAAAATAAGCACTGCAGTTGCTAAGATAGAGCAGACAGTCGATCGCATCTTTCGGTTTTTTAAGATATTTTCTAAATCAGTATTGTTTGTTTACGTTATTGCATTCTTCTATTAAAAATGAATAATTCGCTACCAATCGTCGATGATTTAGCTAAAGTTTTCCCAGACATAGAGGGAGAATTGTGCAGCCGTCATTCTATCCTCTTTGGCAAACTCAAGAACACCTTCAGTAAAATCTATGACAGTATCTATGACTTAACCAAGATATGGATCCTTCCAACTACATAATGGTCAAAGGAATCTTAGACGTCTATAAAGAGAAAGATGTGACACTATCGATGGGGCTCTAAAACGGTATTATACTCATGAGTCACCCCATCGACGAGGGAGCTTCAATTTACATTAACAGCAACCATTTTGACTGTTAGCTCATATTCTCATGTGATGGCAAGATTGAAGAGGGGCTGAATTAGTTTTTGAGCGACATTACCATAGCTATAAATGCGGCGACTGAAGGCCTAAGTCCTTCCAAGCTCAAAGGCGCAATTTTATACCTACATAGTAACATAGCCGAGGACAGTTTTAGCTATAAATAAGTCCTGCTAATAAGTATATTTGTAGGAGTTGCTCACCTGAACAACAATCTTCAAGGAAAGACAGTAAGTTAGCTGATTACTACGATGTTAAAATATAAAATCTTTGGAGACTAAAACTTTTTGTAAAGGCTGTTTAAATTCTAAAACAGAAAATTCACTTTGAACGTTGGAAGCCAGTAGTTTAAGATCTCACTGTAAAAACAAAATAAGCTTATTTTGTGCCAACTGGATCTGGCCCGAGGAGACATTAAGTTTTAGCAGAAGCGCAAAGCACTCTTATAATAGAGAAAAAGTCAGATTCTGAGGCAACTCAAAGAAAAGTATGGATTTAACTCTTTCTTGGAGATGTATGAGGCTGCAGACTAAAACTCGACGGGTTTGTTCTTCCCGAATGAAATTTAGAATGAAGATTAAGTTATGAATGCAAATAAGTAGCCGTTTTGTTATTCAGTTTCGTTGGATTCTCGCTCAAGGAATTGAATTTGCTGAGTGAGTTCAATTGTGGGAATATTACGTTCTAGCAGCTAATCAGCGCTCAATGGCTACTCAACTCTCAATATTGGAGACTTCACACAGAATAAGTAGTTGAGCTAGTAGAATAAATGAAGTAGACCTTAAAAATCAACGTACAAATGGTTTAACTTAGAGTTGCATGATTATAAACTCCAACTTTGCTTTGATAGTGGCAGATAAAGCGAAGTATACTTAACTTTTGGTGATTCTTCGGCAAAAGCTACACAAAGGAGAGCTCAAAAGCAAATCTCTGTTTAAGATTGAATAAGAGTTAGTGCAACACAGGTGGAGCAGTGACAAACAAATCGGAGAGAAGATGTTCACTTCAGTGCCCAGCTGTGCAGTGTCGATTTATGACCCCTCTCAAGCGATTTGGTTTGATTGATACTAATTTTAATTAATAATTGGCCTATCAATATCACTCTCACATTTCATACTGTGCTTATTCGGTCAAAGAAAGGGTATAAACTTCTAAACTGAAGCGAGTAAAGTTTGTCACTAGGGTGGTGTCCATACCTGTCACCTTTCCAAGCTAAGACATAGCTTACTAAGGACTTGAGGTAGAAAAACAAGGATATTTTAGAATATTGAATTCTAACTGAGTACTGCCTGCAACTTCTGTGAAAACAATTGACTAGAAAATAGTTAGGCTTGTGTCGGTTTTGATGAAAAGACTGCATTACCCAACGTCATAGCTCAAGGCTTACCCACTGTTAATATTAAAGATAGAAGAGTATCTGGTCTCTGAATATGATTTATTTTACATGAATCGTCTTGGACAGTTACAACGCCATCTTTTAAGGAAACCTAATTATAACCCTTGTGTGCTCTCAGCCCAAATCTGGCAGTAGTCGAATCGATATTTTCGTAAGAGAAGATGAAAAGAAGCTCCTCTTGGCCATCGATACTTTTAATGAGGTCGGGTAAGCTAAGGGAGCCTTAGCTGATGTAGAGTCGAGTAGCGTCGTTCCATTCGAAGTAAGCTTATTGTAGATCAGAACTTTTGGTAATTCCTGAAATCAGGTTATTGGCTTGGGCCAAAGTTTGAACAGACTGAGTCTGGACCTGACCCAATAGAGGCATCACATAACTTTTATCAGATGTAACAGTTGGCAAGTTATTAATGGTCTGGAGCAGCTGACTGAAGACTCCTATCAGCACAATCAGCAAGATAGCAAGTACCAGAGTAATCAGTTTCCATTTAAACAGGAGCTTATCTTCCTTCCGCTCATTCCTCTTTTTTATTTGTGCGTATTCGATGACTGAGTTTTTTACTGATTCGTAGAGAGTGGATGGCATCTTAAAATATTTCAATAGATATATTATCCTTACTTCTGGAATAACAATTAAGATTGCACGACTATATTTGATTTAGGAAAAATAAGGAGAAAGATATTTGATTGAAGCAGTTGGAGATAAATTTCTGCATGAATTTAACACCTTTAACTTTTTTGGGTTCAATTTTTTGTAATGAAATCATAAGAAACATAATAGCCCTAGTTTCAGAATTCGAAAACAAGAATAAGTATCATTTCACGGAAATTCTGACAGTATTTGCTCAATATTTGACAAGAATACCTCTTGTAACCCAACTAACTCTACAATTTTCTGCTTTTAACTATGCAGACTTAATTTGCATTTCTACATTTCGGGCAAATGATCCTTGATCTGATGAGGAAACAGCTTTATTTGGTCTTAGTTAGCTTTATTGAGACTCTTCCAGGCCTCTAATTCAGAATTGAGACTTTTCTTGATTTCTTACTGAAAACTAATTTCATTTCTCAAGTTTTCTAACTATTTTTGAATATTCAACTTAGCCTATTCGCTTTTGAATTGGTTGCTTTTAGCTAAGCTCTCAAGCTATGCTTCTAATTTTTATTTTTTTACGGTCTCTGCCCTAAGATTGGCTTTGGTTGTTTTCAGATCCATCTTTGCCATAACCTTCTTCTGGAGTATTTTAGCAAAGTTCAAGTAAATTTGTTCCCTTTCCTATGTAGAATCTTCTCCTATCTTATACTTGCTGTAATTTGAGAGATCGTCATAATCGATGGCACCTTTAAGGTCAAATTCACCTTACTCTCCTTGATATTCTGTTTGTTGAGTCAATGTAACCAAGAAGTTTGATGTAGTTTTTTTGAAAGAAAGTGACTTTTCAGTTTAGGTAGGACTAGAAGAAGCAAGTTACTAAGTATATGGAGTACTGAGAGATTTTTCTTACATTAATCACAGGCTGCAATTAAAACAGTAATTTGAATTAAAATTATTGGTTATTAATCCAAGAGTTAATACAAAGCATACTGCTTACATAACAAAAAGCAACCAAAAAATACAAAAGCTGAAATCATAAAATACTTATTTATCAATAGGGTTCTGGATACTTATACTGAGGCATCAAAGGATTAACGTTACGGCCGGTTGTGATGCCTTTTTTCAGGCTTGAAGCATTCGTTTTAGGGATATCTGTAGTATTGAGAACATCTCTGTAATCGTTTCTTCTCTACATAACTTGATAGATACTGAAAAGAAGTATTTGCGCTCGTTATAGCTATTCGCCCTAGCTCCATCAATGTCGAACGTGCTCAAAGACATATCCTGTTGCTTGTTTACCTGAGAAGGAATAACTTCTTTTGGTTTGTTACCGATTTCGCCATATCTATCGTTTAAACTCTTCCTAGTATCTCTCCAAGTGTAAACTGGCTACAAAGGATTTGTAGGCTTGATTGTACGCTATGAAACAAAAACACCATCTCTGTTTATGTCCCTAACATCCAAACGGTGAACTGCCTCAACTGTTCTGAATTGTTTCGAAGGCGAAGATCCTTCAATAGGTTCATTTTTATGATTTTGTGATAATTTTGAAGGGATTTTGGTTTATAAATCAGATATATCGATGCTATCTCTGATGAATTTCCGTGGAGGTTCAGAGTTAACTGGAGGAACATACGGTAGTTTATAGCGAGGGATAACAGGATTGGTTACTCTGTTGGTCTTGAACTAGTTGCAATTAGGTTGAGCATACTAAATGTCATCAGTTCTGAGACTGTTGGTAGCTATGAATTTGTTCTTCATGACATGTGAGTTTGGGATGGGCTCAATGTAAGCAGAATGGGCGAAGTTGTCTCTAATAATAACTTCGGGGATTTGGAGTTTATTTTGTGCGCCTGGGATGTCGTTCTTCTGAAATGAAGAAGCTCTGACTGAATGGCGTAAAGGGCGTGTTGTCGACTCTAAGTATGGAATTTTGTTTACATATCGTGGCTAAAAACATGGTTTAGTTGCGTTGGGGGAAGTTCCAATTGTAAGGGTTTGACATTCAAGCAATAAATATAAACTAAAACTCATAATAGTAAATGTAAGCCGATTTACTTTACTTAACTATTGAGCATCATAACTAACATTTTAGCAGATTTTTGAAGACTAAACACCAATAAAATGAATTGAACAACTTAAACACTTAAATAGGAGCAGGATTACAAAATATTGATAAAAATGGTCGTCCAATCTGCTTGATTTGATAAGAGGCTGCATTCAAATAAAATTTATTATTAACTTCTTCAAATGATACTCAAAGCTTTTTCAGTCACTCTCTTTATTCTCATAATCCATTTTGTTGCAACAATGTTGTAAAGAGCTAGCCGTGGTTTTTCTCAATAAAATCAGGGTTATTAATACTACATAGGCTGCTCTGAAGTTGAAACTAATCTCAACCAAGCGGGGAAGATTTAGTCATATTTGGTTAATCTCTCAGCCTAAATAATCCCATATTCTGTTTCTTAAGTTAAGAAATATCAAGAAAAGATAGATGAAAAATACATCAAAACTAGTACTGCTAACGCAATAGCTCGTTAATTTAAAAACTACATCGTTGCATACGAAAGAAGCAACAACCTTAACTAATATGAGCATATGTATAACAGAGGAGTGCGCTAAGCAAGAGAAGATTTCTTTAAATGCAGAGATGACTTCCTTAAAGAAGAATGGGATTGCAAATAGTCTTACCTGCTCTATATGTAAGCTTAATAAGAATTTATTCATCTAAAGAGAAATCTGTTAGTTATCATGGAGAAAAAGTTTGCAGAGGAGCAAAATATATAGTAACTGTTGGAGGCAGGATAACGAAGGAACTAAGAAGAATATAAGAACTATCTCGACAATATTTAACGTTTGGATTAATAGCGAATCCGCTTTTAGCGACGACTGAAATAGAAGAATGAAGCTTTACTTAATTTGAAAAACCATCAACTCAAAATAAGATATGAGTTAGATTTGGCTACTAAGCATCTTTTAGAATGCTAAATAAACAAAAATGAAATATAGGGATGTAGAATGGTTACCTAGCGGCTGAAAGAGGTTTTTAGTGGTACTGAGTTGATTGACATTCAAAATAGAATTGAACTGAAACGCAAAATCATTTAAAAATACAATCTAGCTCTAGCAAAGAGCAATAAAATTGGCCAAGACACCTCTGAAATCAGAGATCAGCTAGTAAAAAATAATTTTTAGCTTAATAAGCTTTTAGAACTCCGCTCAGAAGCATAGATTGTTTGTTCCGGAGATTTCACTAAAAAATGCTCAGATTAACATATTTTGGAGCTACAGAGAAATATTACTGAGTATCAAGAAATTTTGCGTAGCTTCACAATTTTGGCAGCTGAAATAAAGCTGGGAGTTTAAAAGGGGCAGACGATCATCGCTTAATTGCTGCAGTTAAAAGATGAAATAACTGAAGACTACGGAAATTCATTCGGATCAATAGGCAGAATGAGGCAAACCCAAAAATAGAATCAAAAGATACTACTATAGTATGAAGACATCCTTATTAAAATTATTTTTGAAATGGCTCCACTTCAAACAAAAATCATGCAAGCTGATAAAAATCGAATGGACGCCATACATAAGCTTTAAGCCATTACCAGCAGAGTTGGAAAACTCTCTTAGTGTTTGAGCAAAAAAGAATATATGGTGAAATTGGGAAATAAACAAGCTTAGCGCAGAAGATAGGATCCACCAAAACTAATGAAATAAGCAGCCGAGACCTTTATAAAGGTCTTAAGATCTGCTTACAATTGATTATATTGTTTCTTACGTCAATTAAGCTGCAGCAAACTAAATTAACCTTTTCTCTAATGGCTTTTTTACTTACGAATTCAGTAAATTACACTCACAAATATCATAAAAAGTATCAGTAGTTGTTTAAAAACTACTCAACTTTTGTCAAGGCACTTGCTTCAGAGAATTTGAAAATGTTTTCCAAGGATCTAAAGCTATTTTTAAACCCTTTAACTGTGTCTAGTATCAACTATGTGCAAACTTGCTCATCTCTGCTGACTTAAAAGCCTCCATTCAAAGCTAACCTTAATCTTTAATGCCCTTATACTTTACAAGCAGCTTTGAGCAAAGATTCAGCTAAAACCTAGCTTGAGTAGTGACCATAGAGCTAATAATTGAAAACTACGAACTTTGCAATATGCTCACAAATTACTTCTATACTTTTGAGTACTTCCTGCTCATTTAGCTGCCAATTCTAGTACAGCTTCAGTAGAGCCAAGTCATAGAAGCTCCAGATGTTCAACTTAAACCCTAACTTTTCTATCATCTTTGCTTCCATTTGTATCAAATCTTTCTTTTCGATCTTTTTATGCACAATTTTGTCGTATACAGTTTTAATTTTGAGAGGGTAGACCTCATCCATCTTCGTGGCAATGAGCATAGCAACTACCCCAACTATGTGTAGCCGAGTAATCGGCAGCCTCTGCTCTTCAGCCTTGAAATACCTATCCATCAACTGCACACTAGCAAAGTAAGTTTTTGGAGCGAATTTGTATGAGGAAGTCACCTCAATCATCCAGTCCAGCATTCTCGCTCGCAAGTTTTTATCAACATCGTGTGCAACTAAAAAGGAACCAAGGCTGGAAGACTCATCTTTTGATCTCTGCAAGAGACCATGCGCGTAAGACTGGCAGTACTGTTGAGTATTGGTCAGAGACTAAACAAGAGACTTGAACTACAATCTGTTGGTCTTTTAAGCTAGCGATTTAGAATTGGCTCTGATTGATCTGCTATTTCCTTAAAACCTTACCTCCCTAATATCTTTTTCCTCTGCGTTGGAAATCCTCTTAGCAAGCAAGAGCCGATCTAGTTTGGAAGAATGCTAATTGTTGATGTCTCTTTTGTTGACATTTTTATGATCATTCTCCTTCTCATGCATATTTCTGCCAATTTTTTTTTACATTAATACTTATAATCTTTTAATCGTTAGATTGGCTAAGCATAATTTAGTATTAAAATTTATCGCCCAACAATAATAAACTTTTGAGACTATCATCAGCGAATAGATAATCATTCTCTTTTTTATTAAACGACGGGCACTTCTTACTTTTACTCAACGTTGGCGCTCATCAAGTAGCCGTTCGGGTATAGTAGTTTGGCTAACTTATCACGCTGGTAGTTGAAATCTAAGTTTATTTAGTCTCCTAAGTCAATTAAAACTTACTGTGAAGCCGATATACATCTATCTCTCCGTTTATGTCTCCTGTGACTAAAACTGGATCTCCACGACAAAAACGCACCATTGTTTTCGGCGATAATCTCTGTTTGCTTCTTTATTTCATCGTACATATGGGATCGAGCATATTCTTTTTTTACAAGTCCCTAAATAAATCATCCTTTACCATAGCTATAATCGACCATCTTTGCTCACAGAAGCAAAGACCGTGGATTAGTTCGGGCTCCATTCGATATCTATCACCTAATCATAGAGGTCTAAGCTCTGGAATGAGTTGAGGGGAGTATCTCGCCTCCAATTCCATAATTTGCAGCTCCAATCCGAGGAGCAAGTTAAAAACACATCATAGAAGAATGGATTGGCTCTAACCTTGTAAATGGGACCATTGTGACCTGTATAAATCTCAAGATATTGTTGTGTATAGCTTTTAGAACACCTATAGATAATACCTTCTTAAGTGGTTGCAAGGTACATTGAAGACTCTCCTTTCAAAAATTAGAAAGATAAGCCGCTTGCAAATCTAAAGTTCATATTTTCTGCAGCTTACTTTTTATTTGACTGAGGGATTCTTCTCAAAAGCATCAAATCAGTGTATTCAAGTCCTTTTTTCATTGACCACTAAGTGATTCGACCATCAGCAGAGATGCTCACTAAACTTTCACCTTTATTCCCTTTGCCTTTGCTGATCCATTGAATATCCCAAACTGTATTTGTGTGTTTGTCCAGGCTCTATTTGTTCTATGCGATTGGCGCATTATCTTTCTTTCTTATATCATAAATAAGTATCACTCCATCATGAGTTCCACAAGCTATCAGGTTGGGGTTTTAAATGCTGAATTTACAGGCTGTAATCTTTGATTCACTATAAAAAATCTTTTCAGGAAATGCAGGGTTTTTCAGAGTCCAAAACATGAGCAATCCTTTTTTAGCCCCTTTGTCAACTTCACCAGCCTGCTCATAAGTAACTGCCAAAAGATCTTTATTTACTGGGTTCCAATCTGCACTAGTCACTGAATACCCTTCAAACTATTTAGACGAAAAAGTAAACAGATACTGCAAAGCTTCTTTATTGACCTCCTAAACCTTTTCTTACTTTTTCTTTTTGATAAAGTTTCTCATCTCATCTTAAGCTGTTTTCTTCACAAATTAAATCTAAGGGTAGTTACGGTATGCTATGTACTCCTTATGAAAAGTTTGACTATTTAAAATGCGGTCGATGTACTTTAGCATTTTCTACAAATTTTAGTTAGCCATCAGTTTTCTTTCCTGTTCTGAAGGTAATTCTTTCGCTTTTTTCATCAAACTATTCAAAAAAACCTTTTACTCTTCCTATATCTTTTCTTGTGTCTGTTTGATCTAAACTTGGAGGTTTTTAATATTTCTTTTATTGCTTTGTTGGGAGCTCTACTGCCTCTTGCTTGAATCATGGTCTCCTTTGGATTAATTAGCTGCCATTTTGTTCACATTTGAAGTAGAGGATTGGTTTAAGCCTCCTGTAACATTTTGTGAATTTCCAGTTTTTTTAGAACGAGTCTTTTTATCATCTTTCTGATTTGCGACATATTCAGCAGCACCAGGCACTTCGTATTTTGAATGTATATCTATAGCTTACTTATCAAGAGGCAGACAACTGAAAGGATTGATAAGGAAATTATTGAATTACTTTTCAACGTTTTTGCGTATATCTTCGCCTAATATTTCGTATTAACTTTTGCTTTACAACCTAGTTTGATCCTCAATATCCCAATTTGAAGCAAAAGCACCCGTATCAACAGAAGGCATCCTTTCCACTGTTTAAGCAATCATTTTATATTGATAGTTAAACGTTTGAACTGGTCTGGCAATAAAATTGTCACTCCCTATCAAACGCTGCTTATATTACTCATACTATCTATTTTTTTACCTGATTTCTGTGTTTTAGACTTTATAGGAAGTTGAAGGCAAATTGAAAGTAAAAATTGTTGGAGTTTACTCCAGGAAAATAGAAATACTCTTTTACAGGTCTTCCAGAGTCAAACCCTTGGTCTATTTTTGCTTCCCAGCTTGCTTCTATCCTTTTCCTTAAGACTCTTAGTCAACCTACGATCTATTGCTTGACATGAAGCTCTTTTCTTCTTTCATTGAGCTACTATTCTTCATCTCTGAATCATTCTTAATAAGTTTCTAAGTACCTGCGAATTGAGAGAGCTCTTAACCTTGACTTAAGTTTGCTATTTTGCCTTCTTTTATTCTTCCTGATGTTGCTCGAGAAGTTTCAAATATTCTTAAGTGTACTATTTGTATTTTTTAGTAATGAGTCTGCATCACCAATCATATACGGTTTAGGCGTTTTTACTTTCCCATCAACAACCACAAGGTTTCCGTCCATTTATGACTGGCTCGTTTTTGTACCACTCATTGCCTTCAATCGACTATAACCTTTTTTGCTTGATAGTGCAGAGCATACCTCACTTGTGCATTGAGACCTGCCTTTTGCGAGTTTTTATTTTTGGTGCTACCCGCTTTAAGTGCTGATGAATTTTATGATTGCATTTGAATCAATTATAAGATAAATTTCTGATAACATGCAACAACTCTTTGTCATAAAGTTGGTATAACTGAGATAAAAACTTTAATTGAGAATTCTATCAGACTGCAATAAATTTTCTATGGGAAGGGAAGCTACAGATTAAGATCTTTAAGATTATTTCGATTATATCAGTTTCATAAATTATAGATATTTGATTAAAAAGTGGAAGATTTGCATAGTTTGTTGAACTTATAAAGACTTAAGCAATAAATACACAAATTTCACATAAATCATTATACATTTAAGTTCAATCTTTGCACGCTCTTGGATATCGAATTGTGAACAATCCCGATTCGCAAATAGCGAGGGTGCCCAAATTTTGCTCCAATCGATTCATCTGGTACTTGTGTCTCACCTTGAATCTAAACGGGTTCAGGTAACTCCTCAGCTTTTGACCACTACTTGATGTATGCTAGCAGTCTCACTTTCATCGGGTTTATTTGATGGGTCTTTCCTTCAAACTCTATCTGCTATTCACATATCAAATCTAAAATGTGGTACTTCAAGCCTGACAGCAAGGTTTATTAGTATGTATACTCCCATAAGGGGTTTCCAAATCTTTCCCCAGTTTTGGTAACATGATGAATCAGGACGATAATAGGCTATTCCTTATGTTCTAGCATTTCATATTGCTAGACTACTAATGCTGTATTTTTTTCTCTTTAAAGGATAGTCAAAAGTTCACCTTTTCCAGGCACATATCCCTTGTCATCAACAATATCATTTATGTAAGAGCGATCTTTGGCCAACAAAAACATTCGATAGAAATGGTTCATTTTTTCAGGAAGGTTCATCTGCACTGCTGGGCTTGAGCATATTATCTAGATTAAGCTTTATTGTTTGCTCTTATCAACTATTATAGTCTGAGGTTCGTTTAGCCTTTTGTTAATTTTTTATCGCAGGTAAAAGGAAAGCTCTTTCTGAGTCAGCCTCTCGTTGATGTTGAGTGAAGAAAATGAGAAGAAAAGTACCTTATCACACTTTATGATTTACTTCAGTTTATCGCTGTCTTTGGCTTCAGTTAAAAGCTTGCTATTCTTTTTAGACTTGTACTTAACAACTATATTGCGGGCTGATTGATATTCACTGCTTTCTTTCAGAATTTCTTCAAAAATTATTTCTCGAATCTTTTTCACAGAAAAGTTTTTATCGATCTATCTCTACCAACTAATCTATTTATTGTTTTAGTTTTTGAAGGTGATTAAAAGGTTATCCATTTCCGTCTTATACCATTTCTATAATTCTCCCCCTTATTATCCTTCTTTGAGTTGCTCCACAACCACGATGAGAAGTTGGTTTCTTGCCGGAGATGTTTGAGGAATCATTCTTAAATCTGCAGCTTAAATCTTCAAAAGTCCTGTTTTCTTATCCTCCACAAAATAATGATTATGAATCTCTCCAGGAAATAAAGAAGCCATAAGCTCATACAAATCTTTCCAATGAGAGTCTTTAGCAAGTTTGCTCAGCCCGTAGTAGGAAAACGAGTTTTCTTAGTTCTGGTTGTAAAGTTTAATTATCACAAGGTATTCTTACTTGTTAATCGGAATTGGCGCAAAAATGATAAAAGGGTCTTGAACTTCATTGAAAAGCTATTTCACTGACTGGGTTGACCTGCAATTCACGTTTACTAGTACTTCTCGCTCCTGAACTGACCAGAAAATATAGACATACTTATCCTCAGGTTCATCTTGATTGGTTAGCTACTGCAGCCATTCTTCTACTTTTTGATTTTTAGGAACTGTATCTATCTTTTAGGGTATTTATTCTCTGTCTTTAGGGTTAATCCCAATAGATAACACTTCTTGACCTTTATAGTATTGGCTCCAGTGCAAAATAGGGATGTCGCAGATAGATTGTTTACGTATTTTTTTCTAAACCTCCATCTATTGCCGATATTTTGTTTGATCGATAAGCCATTGAGGAAATTAGATTTCTCCCTTTTAAAACAGTAAAGGATAAAGTTCTTTGTTTACGTAGACAAGCATATAAGCAGTGGCTTTTAAAGTTAAATTTCTTATTGCTACTTTCATTTTTTTGCTGTCGTATTCAATTGAAGTTGTCTAACCACCGTAGTTATATTGCAGGGCCCTTTCTCTTGATGCTCTCTCCACTCTTTAATCATTGAAACGGAACCATTATTCTTCGATTTTGATGAGCACATAGTAATGACCTGAAGAAGCTGATGAGCCTTCATGGACAAGCACTGCATACAAGACATAAGGAAGGCTGGTTGTTGGATCCAGAGTCCATTGTGAGAAATCAATTTGTTCAGGATATTTACATTATTCCAGTAGTTTTTCATTTGAATCTGTTATATAGTTGTATTGGAATCTTTTGAGTTGTAGCATCAACACCGGAGGCATCTTTGATAAACGAAGGCCTAAGTTATTAGAAATTTACCTTTTCGAGCTTATTGCAACCCGTATTCTTCTGTTTTGTAGCAATTATTTTCATCTAGAATAATCTAAGAAAAGAAAATATCCAAAGCCTAATTGAGGGTAGGAGCCATTGGAATGCTAAGATCATAGAATCTCTCCACATTTTCAGCTCTGAAAGGTACTTGAAGACACTAAATATAGTTAGTAAGTTCTCCACAAAACAATTCAGGAACACTCTGGATTCGCCCTGGTGACCTATCTACAAAGACTTTTCTTTCCAAGATATCAAAAAATAAGCAACTAAACTCCTGCACGTCTTGTTGTACTTGAGTGTCTTTCTTAGACCATCCAAATGATTTTATTAGCTCTTCAGGTGAAACAGCCCGCTCTTAATTTAGCATCTTGTAGAATAGCATCTGCAGAGTAGCTGGAAATTTATCCGTCTCTTTAGTCTAAGAAAGAAAGATGAGGCGTCTGAATTAAGGCAGATGAAAAAACATTTGCAAGTAGCTGTTTAGATAGCAAGTATTTCCTTGATTGACTAGGCCAGGATAATCCAGGAAAAGCTATTATTCTCCTCTAAAAGTCAATACTACGAAGAAATCAGAGTGGACAGCAGCAGTTAGCTTCAGCCGACTAGCTTCTTCCCAGCTTTACTTGCCTATAGTCTTGCGGACCGACTTAATTGGCTTACTTACAACTGAAGAGCCATTGAACCAAGAATATTTGCCATGTAATGTTACACTGAATTATTGTCCCTAGCTGATTCTCTATTCATCAGGAAGTTTCAAAAAGCAAATTATGTTGTCTATGTCTCTGATCACACGCATTTAAAGCGGCATGCTTTAGACTCGAGTCATCTCTTTTAACTCGAAATGCTCCTCTAAGAATATGGCAAGGGGAATTTGAATGATAAAGCGGGTCGTTTCACTCTCGAATGACTGTTTCGCCACAATTTATTAAAATTGATTCTGAGGGATTACCTATGGCAAAGTGCATTCTTCCTCAGAATCTTTTCTCTTGGCCCTTCGAGTACTCCTGTTTCCAAGCGACGAAACTGAAGCTTTTGATTTGCTGCCTGGACCAGTGCTTTTCGTTTTGCTGCCCTATTATTTCATACAAATAGATTGATTTGATAATGCTCATTATAAAATATTGCCTTCAAAAATCAACACTTAATTGGACCACACCATCCTATTTGCCACCAATTTTTGTTTGCAATTTTTCATTTCTATATGACAAACCTAATCTTCTCCTGCTTGAAGATTGTCGCCTTGAAGTTAAGCTCAAAACCCTACCAAATAAATCTCTGCCTCGCAATAAAAATACAACCTTTCTCAAGATTGAATTACTATTCAAAATATTAGTTACTTTTCTCTTATCTTTCCTTGTATTTGTTTGCTTTTGTTGGATTATGCTTCGATAGGGTATATTGGTTCCTAGAATATACCTGGTTTTGAGTGACTTCTAATCCTTAGTTATAAGTCTTTTAGGCCCTAATTTAACTATGATTCTACGATTTTTCTGTAAATTCGCTGTTTTGATTGTTATGTTTGGAATTCGTTCAACCATACCTCTCTTGATTACTAAGATTTATTTAATTTACTTTCTAATTTATAGGCTTTATTGCTGATATTTTTTGGTTAATGAGGCCCAATTAACCCAACTATATGACTTTTTCATTTGAACCATCCTAAAAAACATTTAAACATATCGGTAAGTTTTCTAGAAGCTTTTACTGAAATCACCTCCGATCTCAGCTTGGATTATTTTGGAAAAATCAAAAATACTAGGGGAAATGTTCAATATTTTTACATTTTCTTGGAAGTCAAATAATCTAAATGTAGTTCTACTCCATTCTGAAATAGATTTTGTCCTATTCATCCTAAAAAACACGAATAATTCAAAAAAAGATGCGAGTATTCGGGCTAATACGTTGTAGTAAGTTAAGCCTGATAGATATCACTTTTTCTTTTGATAGAATTAGTAAAGTTCTTATTTACTGATAAGTCCGTCGCTGTTTTTGTCAATCCTTTTGACGAAAGTCTCTATATAGAATTTCATTTCCTTCTTTTGTTCCTTCGTTTTGTAATTGCCGTGCTTCTAGAAAATCTTTGTGAACAACTGCTTCAACTCATCTCTAGTTAGATAATCCCTTCCTAACCTTTAGTATTCTTAAAATATTTGCATGAAGTTATGATACTAGTGGTCTTT
>Ga0316217_10002231_pt1 | contig 23616 bp, 11 predicted proteins | sample 1anoAmetaG_FD_203633 | JGI IMG/M metagenome (GOLD analysis project Ga0316217, IMG submission 203633) | Freshwater microbial communities from Trout Bog Lake, Wisconsin, USA - 1anoA | ecosystem: Environmental > Aquatic > Freshwater > Lake > Hypolimnion/Profundal zone | place: USA: Wisconsin...
AGTTCTTTACTTCAGTAATAGCCGCCTTTTTCTGAATTTCAATTTCGCGGAAAGCGGTTTGAATTTTTGCCTCTACCTCCTGCTGTGCTTTGGCCAGCATTTCATTCTTCAGCTTGTCGGCAGCTTCCTTTGCTTCGTGCAGAATTTTGTTCCGCTCTTCTTTAGCCTGGTTTAACAACGCTTCGTTTTTAGAAGTTAATTCTGCCATCTCATTACGTGCCTTAGTGGCCATGTTCAATGAGTCTTCAATGGTTTTTTCGCGCGCAGAAAGTGCTTCAAGAATTGGTTTCCAGGCCATTTTGGCCAGAATAAATAAAAGTAAACCAAAGGTTACCAGCATCCAGAAAACAAGGCCTATCGCGGGTTTTATAAGTTCCATATTACTTACTTTTCAATTTTATATTTACTAATCCTTCAATCCGATAAAAAATCAAACCACAACAAAAAAAATAATTTCGGGCACCGCCGCCAACCGCATTGCTGCCCGAAATTTCTTCAGGTCTTACTTGATTAAAACTACCAATAGACCAATAACCATGGCAAAGAAAGCCGCACCTTCTACAAGCGCTGCAGTCAGGATCATGTTTGCACGGATATCATTGGTAGCTTCCGGCTGACGAGAGATAGCCTCAACAGCGCCTTTACCAATTTGTCCGATACCAACACCTGCTCCCAGTGCTGCAAGTCCTGCGCCGATTGCTGCAATTCCGTAACCGGTTCCGCCTGCTGCTGCCTGTAATAATACTGTGTTAAGCATGTTGTTTGATTTTAAATATGAATAAATGAATAAAATTTAAATTACTGACTCCTCGTGGTGGTTAGCATCTTCAACCGCCGCACCAAAATAAATGGCTGAAAGCAGCGTAAACACATAAGCCTGTATAAAGGCAACCAAAAGTTCAAGCAGTCCCATAAACAAAGCAAAAGCCACCGACATAACACTCACACCCCAGCCAATACCGGCATTCATTTCGCCAAAAATGAATATCAGCGAGAATAACGACAGGGCTATAATATGACCTGCTGACATGTTTGCAAACAATCGCACCATTAGTACAAACGGACGGATAAACACACCCAGAATTTCAATCGGGGTTAATATAAACAGCACCCATCCCGGAACACCCGGCATGGCTATAATATGTCCCCAGTAGTGCTTGTTACCGTTCAATAATATGATAACAAAGGTAATCAGCGCTAAAACCATGGTTATAGATATGTTACCAGTAAGGTTAGCTCCGCCCGGAAATACCGGGATAATTCCCAGCAGGTTATTAAAAAGTATAAAGAAAAACACGGTAAGCAGGTAAGGCATAAATTTCTCGTACTTCGGGCCAATACTGCTTTTGGCCACATCATCACGTATAAACACAATAATAGGCTCAAACAATGATTGCATACCCTTAGGGGCTGAATTAGGGTTCTTCTTATATGCCCCCGAGACTGAAAGGAATACATACAGTAAAAGGAAAACGCTTACAAACATCGAGGCCACATTCTTGGTAATTGAAAAATCAATTATTTTGGCTGTAGCAGCCTCATCTTCTTTACCAGCTGCGTCAACCACAGTTACCTGGTTCTTTTCGTTTAACTTATAAGTATTGTATTTGCCGGTATAAGGCGCTTCGCCGTGCTCAAAACCTTCGCGGTTAAAATTGCCCGACATAAATACTTCAAGCCCCTTATCTGTGTAAAGTATAACAGGCAGAGGAATAGCCACCGTGTTCTCGCCCTTGCCTAATATATGCCATTCGTGAGCATCAGTAATGTGCTCAATAATCATCTTGCCGGCATCAAATTTTTCCGATTTTCCTGGTTCTGCTGCATTAGCCGAACCGGAAAAGGCACAAAAAAGAGCCAAAAAAATGGCGGTAAGGGTTAACTTTAAGTTTGTTTTTGCAGGTGCAGTCATTTCTTATCTTTTCAAAAGCGGCGCAAACATAAAATAATCCTAGGTTAAGGAAAAGGTTTGGCGAAAAAGACTGCTCAATTTCTTATACTTTTTTTCAAAATGCCGAATTTTCCGATTTCACAGCCTTTATGCCATTTATTGCAACACACCCCCATTTGCTGTGTCTATTTTTTGATTTCCTTATATAACATGCTCACTTCCAAAGCACTGAAAGCAAAATAATAGAAAAGAAAGTGAATGGCCAGCGTTTGGCGGTTATCTTTTGAGTAAAGCACGAAACCTATCAACACTGTAAGATAAAAAAAGAACTTTAAGGTGGTGGACAGCATAAACGCCCTGATAAAGGCATTTCCATCACTACCTTTTGCATTCAGCAGCAATAAATGCACCGCTGTAACAGTAACGGCAAAAATGCCTAAAAGCCAAAATCCATCATAAAGCCGCATTTTCTCGGGCATCTGGTTATTCCATACTAATTGCAAAACCACACAAACAGCGGTTAGTATAAAAACCATAGCCAAAAACTTTGTAACAGATGATTTCATTTTTCAATTTAAATCTAAGACGGGCGAAGATAATTATTCATTCAACGTTTTATCAGCCTTATTTATCGAAAAGCATTCAATTTGCCCCCGGCTTTCATCATCATTGCAACATTAAGCCCCCTAGTGCTGCGATAAAAGAATTGACCGCCGTAAATTATAAATTCATATTTTTGAAACTATAACTTAAAATGTGCTTATGACTAAACGTGTACTTCTCTCAACCATTCTAATACTACTATTAAAGTTTTACACCCAGGCCCAGTTTAACACAGGCTTAAACACCAGCGCATTTGGTGGCGTAACCAATGTAAACTTTAATCCGGCTATAGCTGATAATCCGTTTATTGTAGATATAAATCTTATCAGTCTGGGCATGGCTGTTAACAATAACTACATTGGTATCGACCGGCAAACACTCCTGCATCCGTTCAAAATCACTACCGATTCAAATTCCAGCTTTCAGCAGGCACATTTGCTTGAACGTGTAAACGGAAAAGACAAGAACATTTATTTCGGTACACAGATACAAGGCCCGTTGTCATTCATGTTCACATTCGGCAAAGGCAAAAACAAAAATAAAAACGCACTGGCTTTTACCTATAATGCCAACATGGTGTTTAATGTAAATAACCTGAGCGAAACGCTGGCCCGTTCTGCATATTACGGCATGGGCTACAAAGCCGATTCAGTAACGCATTTTATTGGACAGAATCTGGCAAATTCAAATCTCGCTGTTAAAACAATGGCATGGACCGACTATGGCATTACTTACTCCCGCGTTATATATGATAAAGGCGATCACTTTATAAAACTGGGAGGAACACTTAAAATAATAGATGGTATTGCCGGTGGTTACCTATATGGCAATAACCTTAACTACAACTGGCCCAACTACGATTCTGTTTCTATCAAAAACAGCAGTGTAAAATATGCCTTGTCGGGTAGTGTTACGCAGGTGGCACAGCAAATCCAAAACGGCAACTTCAATGCCGGTACTTTCCTTAAAAGCGCCATGTCATTTACCTACGCCAAACCATCTGCAGCAGTAGACCTCGGCTTTGTTTACGAATGGCGCCCCGATAAGGATAAATACAAATACCAGATGGATTGCCAGGACCAATGGCGTTACGACAAAGTCCGTTACAAACTGGCAGTTGGTTTCTCAGTTATAGACTTCGGCGCTGTTAAGTTTAACCAGGATGTAAAAACCGGAAACTTCTACGCCAACATCCAGAACTGGAATGTGCAGCATCTTAAATTCCCTAACGGCCTGCAAAGCTTTAATGATACCATTGTAAGCCGCTTCGGTTATACAACCACCACCAATTCGTTTACCATGTGGTTGCCTACCCGTTTCAATTTATATCTCGATTACAACATTGCTTATGGCTTTGGGCTTAACCTCTCCGGTGTTATTTCTCCCGATATGGCTGCCAGCCGTAACATGGTGCAGCAAGTATCAACCTTTACCTTAACGCCTAAATACGACCATGCCTATTTCGGTTTTTATTTGCCGCTTTCTTATGATGTTAACGGCAACTTTAATTTTGGTGCCACTTTAAGGGCAGGCCCTTTGTTTATTGGCACCCAGGATATCTTAGCCTTCTTCGCCAAAAAACATATCTATAATGAGGAATTCCATGCCGGACTGAAGATCACTATCCCTTATCACAAAATGCGCGATAGAGATAAAGACGGCGTTTCAAACAAAATGGATAAATGCCCTAAAGAACCCGGCCCTTGTACATCTCATGGCTGCCCTGACCGCGATAGCGATGGCGTGTTGGATAAAGACGACTGGTGCCCCGATACTCCGGGCCCTGCTGAACTACACGGCTGCCCCGATAGCGATGGCGATGGTATCATTGATATACAGGACTCATGTCCGTTCGAAAAAGGATTGGCCATTAACCACGGCTGCCCTGACCGCGATAGCGATGGCATTATAGACAAGTATGACGATTGCCCTGATCAACCGGGTCTTGCACAGTTTAACGGCTGCCCCGACCGCGATAGCGATGGCATACCTGATAAGCTGGACCTTTGCCCAGACTTGCCTGGCCCTAAGGAACACCATGGCTGTCCTGACACTGATAAAGACGGAGTATTTGATGATGTTGACCAATGTGTACTTACACCCGGCCCGGTAGAAAATCATGGTTGCCCTTGGCCTGATAGAGACGGCGACGGCATACCTGATAAAGATGACGAATGTCCGGATGTATTCGGCGTACCTGAAAATCATGGTTGCCCTAAGCTCGAGAAGAAAGAACTTGAAACCGTTAAATACGCTTTCGAAAATCTTGAATTCGCTACCGGTAAAGATATCATCAAAACAAAATCTTACTTCTCGTTAAACGCACTGGCCGACCTGTTAAAGAAGAAAGCCAACTACGGATTAAGAATTGAAGGCCATACCGATAATGTAGGTACCGATGAGTCTAACCTTATCCTATCGCAAAAACGTGCTAATGCGGTTAAAGAATACCTGGTTAAACGTGGCGTTGATGCCGGCAAGCTGGATGCCTTCGGCTACGGCGCCAGCAAACCAATTGCCGATAACGACACTGCCGAAGGACGCCAGAAAAACAGGCGTGTTGAAATGAAGATCACTTTCAAATAATCTTTATTTTAAACCTTTCAAAAGGCCACTGAAAATTTCAGTGGCCTTTTTTATTTAGCAGGTACGCATAACCCAGGGTCGGCTTGTCTCAATGCTTTTCCACGCAGTCTTCCGCAAATTTCATCCCTGCTTTTTATCCATGCGCCCTTACACAAACAGCCCTGCCAGTGGTAGTTGCTTTATACTTTTAAGCAAAAAGGGGTGGTTTACATTTTTTGAAAATAACAGCGTTTGATTACCAACCAATTACGCTTCACTTCAGGTAAAGTGTAAACCAGTTAATTTTGTAGCTATTGACAAACAAATAATTACAAATTTTATTTATTTTACTATGTCAACCCACTGTCAACCATCTCTTGTTTTATAATTCATTAAAAAACAATAAACAACAGAATGTATAAAATATAAACTACCCTCATCATAGGCCACACGCCTTCAGCGTGGCCGTTTGCATAAGTAGGAATACCGACTGTAAATGTCTTTGTGCTTGTCCCTCGCAAAGCCTCGGGTAGGGCTGTCCCGAACCGTTGGTCGGTAGCTATCCGCGGAATTTATCTCGATCCTTCATCGGGAAGTCCGCTATCGCAAAGCCTCCCTTGCGTACTTTACGCTTCTGTCCCTCATGCAAACAGCCCCAACAAGCTGGGATACATTTTCAAAAAAACAAAGGCGCCCCCTTTAAATTTATAATCAAATTATTTATCCAACATTTAATAACACACGGAACTCCGTAATTATTTTTATATAAGTTAAATAATTACCGTATTATAATTGCTTTTTTGTTTTATTCCTTCTATACTTGCGCTAGCATTTAAGCAATCGCTTTTTTGCTAAAACAAAGATCAGCAAACCATTTATTACATTGTTCTTTTTGATTATAACAAGCAGCTAGCACATAACTACGCTAGCTGCTTGTGGTTTTATTACGCCTCTTGACTATTACCTCTTAACATTAAAAAAAGTGCCATGAAGAAACTGCTCTGTACTACTGGCGATCTTAGCAGCAGAACAGACTGGGTAGGTGTAAACCAGGAGGTATTTCAATACGATGCCAATGATAGACTCCGGTCTGCCAAAGTAGATAACAGTAATGAAATGGATTTCCACTTTGCCGATAATGGTAATATTACCAGCAAGTCGGATGTAGGTGATTATACATATGACGACAATAAGATAAACGCTGTTGTAACGGTCACCAACCCACTAAGTAATGTAAGCAACAACACCCAGACTATTACTTATGTGGCCTACAACAAGACATCAGAAATTAAAGAGGGTAACTATGATTTAAAATATACTTACGGCCCTGATTTTGACCGGCGGTTTTCTGAATCAGATAGCCCCGTTGTGAGTGGTGTGGTGCTTAATAAACGCACTTATGTAGGCAATTACGAAATTAACGATGACCAAACCGGCAATCCCCAACAGATTTACTATATCCAAAGCTTCAATGGTTTGATTGCTATCATTGTAAAAGATAATTCCGGCACTAATTATTATTCAGTATATACAGATCAGCTGGGTTCTATATTAACTGTTACTGCCGATGACGATGGGGCTACCGTTGTAGCCCAACAAAATTTTGATGCCTGGGGACGAAACCGAAACTCAGTCGACTGGAGTTATACCGAAGCAAGCACCCCCGATTTTCAATCTTACAACTATCGCTGCCCATCTAGGGTGCCTAATTGGCTTTACCGAGGATATACCGGGCATGAGATGCTACCTGAGTTTGGGTTAATAAATATGAATGGACGAATGTACGACCCGTTGCTTGGAAGGATGTTAAGTCCCGATAATGGAGTACAAGAACCGTTTTCCACTCAAGCGTATAATAGATATTCTTACGCCTGGAATAATCCTTTTAAATATAATGACCCTACCGGTTGGGACAACGTATGTAGTACGAATTTGACTTCCACTACAGGCACGCAAAATAATAATTTTGATTATGGCGTTTCGGCAGCCGCTGCCAATTATTTTTTAGGATATAATGCTGCCGTAGCTCCTGGGGTAGATCCATCATATGGACCTGGTCTTTGGGGTTTCGGTGAGCAATTGAATGGAAGTTTACTAATGTCAGTACCTTTTGATAATAACGGGTACAACGGCCCCATTCTTCTCACCGTTGATAATTTATTTCAGCCTCCCTCAACGATGCCAGTCACGTCAGATGATGGGGTTGATTTTATGAACCCAGTTACTATAAACCACATTTCTTCTACCTCTGATAATGAAGATAAGTGGACAGGCACAGTTACTTTCGAAGACCCCCCTCCTCCCCCTTCTTTGAGTCAGGATCCCTATTTAGGGTCTGGTAATTATTTAGCCGGTACTTTATGGATGTTAAATGCTGCTTGGCAAAATATAACTTATGAGGAACCTCATTACACCCTTGTTGGAAATCAAAGGGTTAGAATGGACGTGGGAACTTTGCCACTGTTAAATTGGATAGACGGAGCGCGATTGGCAGGAACCTTAGGAAAATACTCCGATCTCAGTAAATTAACGTCGGGCTTTAAAGGCGAAATTCAAGCTCATCATTTGATTGAGCAAAGATTTCTAAATATGTTTGGATGGAATGCTGATGAGGTACCTTCCGTAATATTAGCCAAGGGCGATCATCAAGCCACAACAAATATATTGCGTATGGCAACAAAATATGGGGAAGATGCCACCTTTGCTACAAAAGAAGAGGTCCTTAAATATTATAACGATTTATACGGCCTTTTCCCAGAATGGCAAAAAGAAATTAAAAATTTTATAAAAAATCACTAATATGAAATATTACTTGATGCAAATTCATAAATCCGAAATTGGTAGTAGCAGTGAATATGCCAACAATACCTTCAATTTAGAAGCAGCATGCCCGGCATGTAAAACGGGGGCTCAGGTAATAGCTCCACACAAATTGAAAGATATCAGCGCAACTTATAATAGGCACTTATTCTCAACTTATACACGCGATCATTTTATTAGTGAAATGATCTTCATGCACTTGCAAAACTTTAATATCAATACAGATAGCCTTGCTAAATGCGTCAATCAAAAAGGAGCCACTATTCCTTTTTATCATTTAAGGTCTGATTTTATAATGCCTAAACCTATAAAAAATAAAGGCTTCATACAATATGACGGTCACTGTTTAACCTGTAAGCGCGATCATTATTCCAGGGTTGGAAAGGGAGGAAAAAAATTTGGAGAGATAATTCCCTTTGTTCCCGAAGATATTGAGATAACCTATTTGAAATCTACTTTAAACAAAATTAATGGCTACGATATCCTTTTTACTTTCCATTGTTTTGCAAAATCTTTATTGGATATGGATGGAAAAATAAAAGTTCTGCCAAAACCAAGTTTAATTATAAGTGAAAAGGTTAGAGACGCCTTTACAAATTTCGGCATTGATTATGTTAAATATTGGCCTGTATTGTTTGAGGATAGCCATACACCTGAAACTGGTCAGAGCGAAGAATATGTTAATACTACAATCAAATCAGATAACAATAAACCGTTGCCTACTATAAAGGAAAAGTATGAAAGTATTCTCGAGCAGGTAGAAATCATTCGTTACGCTATCAATGCTGAGCAATTAAAATCAGCACAATTTGAAATAGTCAAAATCATCCCTACGGTCAAATTAAAAGATGAGCACCGCCATATTGTTTTTCAGGCGTTAAGAGTATTTAATGATCACATGAAAAAATGCATTAAGGCTTACGTTACGAATGAGAATAAAGAAGTTGCGATGCGTGTATTATCAATAAGCGTTCGCGGGCTTGCCACAAGTGTGAGATTATTTGGTATAGAAAATTAAGTATTAATGGAGACAAAAAAATATAATCTATGAAGTACTTAACCACACTTTTATTTGCTGCTATCTTTTTAGCGAAACATGCAACCGCCCAAACCATCTACTGCGGCCTAACCTATTCCTACGATGCCGCCGGTAACCGTATTCAACGCATTGTAACTGCAGATTGCGACCCCGGACATAGAATGATGGTGGTTACAGATACCACTACTATAGATTCCGTTAAAGAGGGTTTAAAAGAAATTTTATTTCCCAACCCTACCACCGGCCAAGTAAGCGTAGTATTTAACACTCCTGTAGCCGAGGCCCAAATAACCGTTACAGACAACCTGGGCCGCCAGTTATACAGCACAACTGCCAGCGGCACCAGCATACCCTTAGATATAAGCCGCTTTGCGGAGGGCTTGTATTTTATTCTAGTGCGGGCGCAGGGTAATACGTATCAGAGCACGGTAGTAAAGCAATAGGGTTGCTAAATTAAAGCCACCCCACTCGCCCTACTCTCCTGCCGGGCCCTTGCACAGCCCTACGCAGATTGGAAACGGCTACAGCATTTTGCAATGCGCCTGTAACGCCTGATATATCAGCAATCAATGCATCGATTGATTTTGCAGCTGCAATGGAGTTTACAAGCAAGATACCGGGAAACCAATTTAAAAAATACAGGTATTGCAAATGCCGCGGCCGGTTCCATCCTCGTTAAACAACACAAAAGGCTTTGCAGGAGAGTAGGGCGAGTGGATTAAAGCCCCGAATAATAATGAAAACTTAAATCTGTATATTTATAGCACAACCGGTATATTAATGTACCAATCAAAATTAAATGCATTGATAGGCCAACAAGTAGTATTAGTAAACAATTGAACCAACGGCATATACGGTTATAGTGTACATGGCTCTGCAGATAAAATAGGTTCTGGCACCTTTGCTGTCAGTCGTTAAGTAAGTAAAATGAACCTCTTAAAAGTATCTTTATTTATTCTCTGTTTTGCAACATGCAATAACACGTTTGCTCAAACCGAATTTTCTAAACGATATAGTTTTAATATCCCGGGAGATATATTCGCAAGCCTGTTAATTGTGCATGACTCCATATTTATTGTTGGCGTTTCAGGCGACACAACGCACAATAATGCTGAAATACAAGATAGTAAAAATCTTTCCTGCATTTTTGATTTAAAAGGTAACGAGATAAAACATTTTGTTTATAACGGCAGTTTTCGTAAATCCTATGAAACATTCGTACATTCATTGATTAAAATAAAATACAATGGTTTTGCTTTATGTGGCAGCACAATTGATACATCTTCATACCAAGCTCTATTTATGCAGTATGATTCTGCTATGAATCCGGTTGTTATTAAAGAGTTTCAATATCCTGATTCTATTCTATTTATGGAGCTGCAGAATATGGTGCAATTAAATAATGGTAATTATCTGATAGTAGGTAATATTCAAAATCCTCTTGGTATTGGCAGCATCATCCTTCTAAAACTGGATTCGGCAGCAAATACTATTTGGTGGAAGAATTATAACCCACAGTATTTTTCAGAAATCTATCCATCCATAATTCAATTAACAGATACAACTTTACTAATTGGCTGCGAACATAGTAATGAATTACAAGGCCCCTACTCCATTACCAGCCAAACCAAATTCTTTACTATTGATACTGCCGGCAATGTATTAAACCAATGGATGGATAGCAACGATAGCACCTTTGCACCCTATGGCCTGCTTAAAACAAACGATGGCGGCTATGCTTACTGCGGAAGATATATGATACAAATGAATGCCCCTTATGATGCAGCGGTAACAGCCGGCGTTATTACAAAGGTTGATTCGGCTTTTAATATAAAATGGCGAAAGATCTATAGTGACCCGGCAAACATAGACGTTTATGTGATGCTTAATCAATTGCGTCAATTACCTGATAGCTCGCTGGTCGCTGCAGGAGCAGGTGTAAGTTGGAATACAATTTCACAAACTTATGAGCCCACCGGTTGGTTTGTAAAAGTATCTGCCAGTGGCGATAACATCTGGTCTCGCATGTACAGAGGCACACCGGGCTACCCTTTATCCTACAATACCAATGTTATCAATGATTTTCAAATATTACCCGATGGAGGAATGATTGGCTGCGGCGCGGCAGATGATGCGGCGGCCACCCAATTCAGCCAGCAAGCCTGGCTCATCCGCTTAGATAGCATGGGCTGCCTTATACCCGGCTGCGATACACTTACCGCCACCGGCCTTAGCCCCGTGCCAACCAATGGCAGCCATACAGGGGTGGTTGTTTATCCCAACCCAGCAAGCAACATGGCTTACCTGCTTATAAAAACCGATAATCCAGATCCACAATTTTCATTTCTGGTTTATAATGCCAACGGCAAACTATTAACTGAAGAAAAAGGCGCCATGCCCGATGTTACTTACCTGCTGCACGTAAACAGTTACGCAAGCGGCATGTACTATGTGCAGATATTAAGCAACGGGCAGGTGGTGGCTAACACTAAATTTATAAAGGAGTAACGTATACGGCCTCACTCGTCTCCTGCAAGGCCTTTTGCATAGCCCTGCAAGGATGAGTAGGAGATTTACATTTTCAAAACGCTGCAATTAAATATCAATGAATTAAATCGGTAAAAGCAAAAGTGTCAATCCCTAAACACCAAACACTATAATCATTATTCACATGTTTAAATTCACCCAAAATACATTCCGGCCCTTTTTATTACAGAACAAATTCTGCATGACCATTGCGAACTCCATCGCATGAATTAGAGGTGAGTTCAAGGGATAGCGATGACAGGGCGAGGCCCGGCTGTTATTGGATCCCGGAAAAAAACAAAAGAAAATTCACAATCTCCGCACAATTACCCCATTCAAAAAATCCGCAAACTTGCAGTTGCCCTCATCACTAAAATGCCTTTTATCGGTAGCCTTAAAATCAGTTTTAATATCAAAGCCGGTAATAAAATAAGTAACCGGCATCAGGTCTTTGAAAATACCCTGGTAATGTATTACGCAATCGCCTCTTGTTTTCAGATTCTTCAAAAGCGCTTTGTCAGGGTCGGGTGTAACCGCAATTTCAAAAGGCACATGGTTGGCCTTGCAAACCATGTCAATATCATGCAGGTATTTATAACTGGCTCCGCAATCAAACCCCGGCTTATAATTTCCCTCAGGTAGTCCGGGGCAAAACCAAAAATACAACTGCGTGGTAATGCTCAGGTGCCGGCATAACTGCGCGGGCAGGCTTTGCGCATGGTATAACGTGGTGGTCCGCTCATAATACCTATACGCCTCCTCAGGCGTGGTAAACAACAGGTTTTTACCTGCCTTATCTGCCGCCGGCACTACACTGCTTAACCACCCTGCATTGGTCTGGTAATAAAGCGGTATGCCGGGTGTGGGGTCATGGTCATACTGCATTACATCATTGGCTCCGCAAAAGGCCACCAGCAGCAAATCAGGGTGCAGGTTAATAAACCTGCGCGCAACAAGCGCATACTGCAAAGGGTCGGTACCCGCAACACCAAAATTAAACACCACATAGTTACCCTTATTATGCTGTAAGCGCTGCGCAAATGTTTTATCAAACGTTGTGGTGGTAACCCCCGCAACATACGAGTCGCCTATCAAAAAAACGATCTTCTTTCCACAGCCCCGCAACGAGTCTATCACCCGCTGCTCATAATCAAACCCGGCAATAAACCCCTGCTTATTTACGCGCTGGCTGCCGTCCATCCAATGGTAGCTGCTATCCATGTAATTCATCCCCTGCCCATCACTGCGCAGCATTTGCTGGCTTATAAGCGAATCTGTAACACAAAACGCAGGATACAATTGCCCCGGTATATTTCCAGCCCTCCTGCTCCTCCATTCAAGCCCCGCCAAAAGCAAAACAACCAACAGCAGCAGCAACCCGGGCGCCGTCAGTTTCATTATTACCGTATTTTTAAAAGTGCTATTCGTATTTACCACCGGTGCATTATTCAAGCCAAGTTAACCCGTATACCCCAAACAAAAAAAACACGCGGTTACCGCCTTTATTTTTCATCCCTTCCACCAAACTAAGCCTATATTTCCCTCTAGCTCGCCTCTTGGTATTTATGCTTCGTGCACCAACCAATGTCTCCCAAAAAACAAAAAGCCCGGAAGATTTCCTCCGGGCTTTTCAATTACTGTAACGGCCTTACTTACTCAAGCGTAATCAGGCATATTTTACTTTCTTTCTTTTCAAAGGTTCGTGCAACAAGAGTGCCCGGGGCAACTTCATCAGCACTGGTAATATCAACCTTTTCTTTAACCTCGCGGGTATCAAACATCACCGATTTTTTCATGTCGCCTTTCGAATCCAGCCTAACGCCCATCAAAACACCGCCCCAGCCCATAGCATGTACTGCCGGTGCCTGGTCTTTGGTAATGTTCAGGTTCTTCATGTTGTCCAGAAAAAATATGTAGTTGGCGCCGTTATAAGGCATCACCTTAAATCCTGCGCCAAAGGTAGTGCCACCTATCTGGCGTTTAGGAATTTTCTGGGTCCACGCAAGTTCTCCTGATCCGTCAATGTATTGTGCCAGAATATCCAGGAAATAATAGGTAGTGCGGGTATAAGTACTCTTGCCATCCGAATAGGTAGTAACTACATAATAGTATTGCTCACCTAAAAGCATCAGCGAGCCATCTGCACCAAAAATTACGTGGCGCAAAAGCATGTTACTGGCCGATAAATCCTCTCCCTTCGCTTCTTTCTTTTCAACCTTTTTCTCAGCCTTTTCGCCTATATATTCTTTAAACCAACTGTCAGGTATCGGATAAAACCCTTTGTGCACTTTTTCTATCGAATTCTTTTCAAGGTCAAGGCGCAAAAAGAACGAACCATCTACTTTACCACTAATAGCCTTTAGCTTTCCTTTGCTGTCTTTATCGCTGTAAAATCCGCAGCATACCACGTTTCCATCCAGGTCCTCCAGCAAAGTAAGTTGCGAAACATACTTATCCTTAAAATCGAACGGAATAACGTTTGGCTTATCGCTGCCCGCTTTAAACCTTAATACCTCAAAATGAAAGTTTGGTGCATTATCTTTTATATCCTTGCGGCTGTCGTCATTGTAAGCCTTTGCCAAAAACAGATATTCGCCCATACGGTCGCACTGCACATCTTCAACTGTCATTTTCTTCTCGTCATAAGGCATCTTAACGCGCTTGGTCCAAAGCACTTTAAAGTTCTTGTCAAAAACCCACAGGCCGAAATCTTCGTTGCTGCCCCTGGCCTCGCCTTTTTCACGTGCATATTTCACATAAACAAAAAGCTTGCTCGAGTCGCTTGAAAAACTTATCTTATACTTGTTCGCTGCCTGAAACTGGTAAAATCCGGTAACCACAAGGGTACCTGTTACTTTATCTGTTTCTATCAGTTCATTGGGGCTACCTGCAAGGTCTCCCTTCACTATATCCATTTTCTGCACCAGCAAATGCTCTCTACGGTTTTTTTTATCCCAGGTGCTGTAAAACATATAAGTTGTTCCGCTCCACTCAACAAACTCATCAATCATGTAACCCTTAGGCATTGATTTCAAATCAATGGTCTTCTCGCTGGTAAGTTTCAACGCCGGCGAAAACCTTTGAAAGGTCATCTGCTTGCCATATCGCTCGCTTATCTGTACAAAGCCTTCTCTTAAATTGCCAATAAATCCTGCAGGGGAATTGCCCTTAGGCAGTTTGTAAGGCTGTCCCCAGCTTAGTTTAATTTTGGGGTTCGCACTTCCGCCACCTTCGCTCATAGCGCGAACAGGTAAGAGAAACAAAGCCAACAATGCAATTAAGTACCGGTTTTTCATAATTCTGGGTTTTAATTTATTCTTCAAAAGTAATTTTATTTTTTTCTTGGCAAAAAAAATAAATAACATAAAAAACAAACTCCCGAACCCATAGCGTTACACTCACTGCAGAACCTCACACGCCAGATGTATAAATACAAAAACCCGGAGCCTGAGCTGCCGGGTTTTTATATTTAATTTCCAAATGGTGTTCTTATCTCATCAGGGTAATCGTTCCTGATTTTGCTTTAGTTGACCCATCGTAGTAAGTTATTTTAAGCTGGTAAACATAAGTGTCTTCCGGAGCCTGTTTGCCGCCCGATGTACCATCCCATCCATATGAGTTGCTTATACCGTTAGGCTGAGCGGCATCGTAATATAACCTTTGGCCCCAACGGTCATAGATCGCAACTTCGATCGTAGTGGCACCCAGTATCGAGAAGGTAAAGCGATCGTTCAATCCGTCGCCGTTAGGTGTAAATGCCGTAGGGAAGAATGAAGGATTATCTGAGTGGTTCACATACACAGTTACAGTATCCGAAGCGGTGCACGAATCGGCATTCATGGCAGTTACAGTAAAGATGGTTGTAAACGGTGGCTTAACATAAGGGGTTGAGCAATTGAGCGAATCTGCACAACCACTAAAATCAAACACGTCAGCCGAGTCAAGTAATATCGGGCTCCAGGTATAACCTATAATAGGTGTATTAGATGTAGCTGTAGCTGAAAGTTGTGTTTGCATGCCGGTTATAATAACCTGGTCGGTAACACTCAGCGTAACTGCAATAGTATTGGCTGTCGAAATACTGAAGGTATCTGTACCCTGGCAACCATTAACATCGGTAGCTACCAGTTCATAGGTGCCCGGCGCTACATGCGTAAATGTATCGCTGCTTTGGCCAACACCGTTCAGTATATAATTGAACGGAGCTGATCCGCCGGTTGTATTTGCAATCACAACACCATTCGATGCGTTCGAACATCTTGCACCGGTAATAGAAGGTGATATTGCAATTGCTGCCGGTTGGCTGAGTGTTGCTGCAGCAGTTACACTGCAACCCACATTATCTGTTACAGTTACAACATAAGCCCCTGCCGTTAAATGCCCCACGGCAACTGTAGTATCTGAAGCACCGCTGCTCCATACATATCTGTATGGTTCAGCACCACCACTTACAAGGGCCGTAATAGCCCCGGTGTTGCCGTTATAACAGATCGGGTCATACGTTGCTAGGCTTATTATAACCTTAGTGCCCTGGTTAACCGTAAAGTCAGTGGTAACACTACAGCTTTTCGAGTCAGTTACAGTTAAAACGTAAACGCCGGCGCTCAATGTATTAATAGCCGAATCAACTCCGCCGTTACTCCACGCATAGCTGTAACCCGGTGTTCCACCGGTCGCAATCGCATCCAGCGAACCGGTTGCTGTGTTGAAACAAACAACACTATTGCTGAACCCGGTAACGGTAATCTGTGTAGGTTGTGTAATAACTATACTGTCAAATGCATAACATCCATTCGAGTCTACCAGTTGTAAACCGTACTGTCCTGCAGTAAGGCCTGATTGAGCCGAGTCAATCGAGAAATTACTCCACAGGTAACGGTAAGGTGTTGTTCCTCCCGCTGGTATAGCCGTTGTTGTGCCGTTGTTACCTCCAAAGCAGGTTACATTGGTAGCTGTTAAGCCCAAAGTAAGCTGGGCGGGCTCGTGCACTATATAAAGTGAAGACACGTGGCAGCCGTTGGCATCAGTTACAGTTAAGAAGTTGTTGCTACCACTCAGGTTATACAAGTCCTGGGTAGAAGAACCCGATGGGCTCCATAAGTAAGTGTAAGGCAATGTTCCGCCATAAACGCTTACAAGCACCTGGCCGTCATGCGCACCGAAACAACTTACATTCTTAATAACACCTGATGTATACAACAACGAAGGCGTAGCAACATTTGCCGAATCAGTAACAACGCAGCCATTGGCATCCGTAATGGTTACATAATAAGTACCTACAGGAACATTGGTAAGTTGCTGTGTCGTTTGTCCGCCGTAGCTCCATGCATAGTTGTAAGTAGGCACGCCACCCGAAATGATCAGGTTAACATTACCATTCGAATCGCCATAACATTTAGGATTGCTCACTACATAGTTGATAGCAATGGCTGGTGGATTAACCACATTTACAGAGGCAGAGGCTGAACAGCTGCTGGCATCAGTAACGGTAACCACATAATTACCGCCGGCAAGGCCGGTTTGGTTGCCGCTGTTACTTAATGCCGGTGTCCAGCTATAGCTGTAGTTAGGCACACCGCCTGTTACCGCTAAACTTATTGCCCCGTTGGCTGCGTTAAAGCAGGTAACATTGGTAACGGTTGATGTAATAACAATCTGCGATGGCTCACTCACCTCAACCGAGTCTTTCGCCGAGCAGCCATTGTTATCAGTAACAATAACAAAATACAGGCCGCCGTTCAAACTATCAATAGATGGTGTGCCGCGGAAGTTAGACCACAGGTAAGTATAAGGTGAAGCGCCACCTGTAACAGTTACACTGGCGGTTCCGTTATCGGCACCATGGCAGGTAACATTGGTACCTGTAATTGAAGTTGCTAAAGCTGTTGGTGAAGTAACATTAAACGAAGCGGTAATAGTGCAAAGATTGGCATCGGTTGCCGTTACAGTATAAGTAACACCACCGGCCAGGTTATTTACGTTTTGTGTAGTGGCACCATTGCTCCATGCATAGCTGTAAGGGAACACACCGCCGTTTACTGTAATCGAAATCGACCCGTTGTTTCCTCCCGCACATAATACATTATCAACCGTTCCGTTCAGCACCAAAGCTGTTGGTTGGGTTACAGTTGCGCTGGCACTGGCGGTGCAACTGTTAGCATCGGTTATAGTAACCGAATATGTGTTGGCCGCAGCATTAGTTATATTGGCTGTCGTAGCACCGTTGCTCCACAGGTATGTGATAGTTCCGGTACCTCCGCTCACAGTTGTTGTAACCGAACCGTTATTGCCACCGTTACAGCTAACATTTGTGCTGGTAATACCCAGAACAATTGCAGCAGGTTCAGTAATAATAACCGAATCTCTGTTAGTACAACCGTTTGCGTCGGTAATAATAACATAGTAAGTACCACCACTTAAACCGCTTAGGTTTTGCGTTGCCTGAAAATTACTCCAGTTATAGCTATAAGGCGAAGTGCCGCCGCTTACGGTAAGTGTAGCTGTTCCGTTTGCCTGTCCATGACAAGTTACATTGGTTCCTGCTATCGAGCTTGTAATAGGCGAAGGTGAAGTAATAGTAAACGACGCTGTAATTGTGCAAAGGTTAGCATCGGTGGCGGTTACGGTATAAGTGTTGGCAACCACACCATTTATGTTCTGCGTAGTAGCACCATTGCTCCATGCGTACGTGTAAGGGAAAACGCCACCATTAACTGTTATGGCCACCGAGCCATTATTGCCGCCTGAGCATGAAACACTGGCTGCAGTTCCGTTAATTGCTAAAGCCGTTGGCTGCGTTACCGTTGCGCTGGCGCTGGCAGTACAGCTATTGGCATCAGTAATGGTTACTGAATAAGTATTTGCTGAAACGTTGGTTAAGCTGGCTGTGGTAGCACCGTTACTCCATAAGTAAGTAATAGTTCCGGTGCCGCCGGTTACAGTTGTGGTAACCGAACCATTGCCCCCTCCGTTACAGCTTACATCCGTACTGGTTATGCCTAATACAATAGCGGCAGGCTCAGTAATAGTAACCGAATCTCTTCTCGAACAGCCATTGGCGTCAGTAATGATTACATAGTAAATACCGCCACTTAAACCGGTAAGGTTCTGTGTAGCCTGGAAATTACTCCATAAATAAGAGTATGGTGTAGTGCCACCGCTAACCGTTAAAGTAGCGGTACCGTTTGCCTGTCCGTGGCAGGTAACATTCGTTCCCGTAACCGTACTGGTAATCGGTGTAGGCGACGTTACATTAAATGAAGCCGTTATAGTGCAAAGGTTAGCATCAGTTGCCGTTACCGTGTAGGTGTTGGCTACAACACCATTAATGTTTTGCGTAGTAGCGCCGTTGCTCCATGCATAACTGTACGGAAACACACCGCCGTTTACTGTAATAGCAACCGAGCCGTTGCTACCACCCGAGCATGAAACATCAGCTACTGTTCCGTTCAACACTAAAGCTGTTGGCTGGGTAACCGTAGCACTGGCACTGGCGGTGCAGCTGTTAGCATCAGTAATGGTTACAGAATAAGTATTTGCAGTAGCGTTGGCAATGTTGGCAGTTGTAGCTCCGTTGCTCCACAGGTAAGTGATCGTTCCGGTGCCGCCGCTTACAGTTGTTGTAACCGAACCGTTATTGCCGCCATTACAGCTAACATCTGTGCTGGTAATACCTAACACAATGGCTGCCGGTTCAGTAATAATAACCGAATCTCTTTTAGTACATCCATTAGCATCGGTAATAATAACGTAGTAAGTGCCGCCACTCAGCCCGGTAAGATTCTGCGTAGCCTGAAAATTACTCCAGTTAAAGGTATATGGCGAAGTGCCACCGCCTACAGTAAGTGTAGCTGTTCCGTTAGCCTGGCCATGGCAGGTAACATTCGTTCCGGCAACCGAGCTTGTAATAGCTGATGGCGAAGTAACCGCAAACGAAGCAGTAATAGTGCAAAGGTTTGCATCAGTTGCTGTTACCGTATATGTATTGGCAACAACACCGTTTATATTTTGTGTAGTAGCACCATTGCTCCACGCATAGCTGTAAGGGAATACACCACCGTTAACCGTTACGGCTACCGATCCGTTGCTGCCGCCAAAACACGAAACATTAGCTGCAGTTCCGTTCAGTACTAAAGCTGCCGGTTGTGTAACCGTTGCACTGGCGCTGGCAGTACAATTATTGGCATCGGTAATAGTAACCGCATATGTATTTGCTGCAACGTTGGTCAAGCTTGCCGTAGTAGCACCGTTGCTCCATAAATAAGTAATAGTTCCTGTGCCGCCGCTTACAGTTGTTGTAACCGATCCGTTATTGCCTCCGTTGCAGCTAACATCACTGCTGGTTATCCCCAGCACAATAGCCGCCGGTTCAAGAATAATAACTGAATCTCTTCTGTTGCAGCCGTTGGCATCAGTAATAGTAATATAGTAAGTGCCGCCGCTCAGGCCGGTAAGGTTCTGCGTAGCCTGAAAATTACTCCAGTTAAAGGTATATGGCGTTGTTCCTCCACCTACTGTCAATGTCGCAGTTCCGTTTGCCTGGCCATGGCAGGTAACATTTGTTCCCACTATGGAACTTGTAAGTGCGGCTGGCGATGTAACAGCAAATGAAGCTGTAACGGTGCACAGGTTGGCATCAGTAGCTGTTACTATATATGTATTGGCAACAACACCATTAATGTTCTGGGTAGTTGCACCATTGCTCCATGCATAAGTATAAGGCGCAACTCCTCCGTTAACCGTAATGGCCACCGATCCGTTGCTGCCGCCTGCACATAAAACATTTGCCACCGTTCCGTTAAGAACCAATGCCGTAGGCTCACTTACGGTAACACTTGCACTGGCGGTGCACGAGTTTGCATCTGTTGCCACCACCGAGTAAGGCCCGGCGCTTACGTTAGTAAGATTCGCAGTAGTAGCACCGTTGCTCCACAAATAAGTAATAGTTCCCGTACCACCGCTTATAGTTGTAGTAACCGTTGCATTACCACTGCCGTTGCAACTTGCATTGGTGCTGCTTATACCCAGTACAAGAGCAGCAGGTTCAGTTACAGTGATTGAATTGGTCAACGAACATCCATTGGCATCCCGTACTTCAACCGAATAAAATCCTCCTGAAATATTGCTCAGGCTTTGAGTGGTAGCACCATTATTCCATAAGTAAGTATATGGTGTAACACCACCTGCCGGACTAAAGGTTACGCTTCCGTTCGCAGCGCCGTTACAAGTTACATTGGTAGCTGCAATGGTAGAGGTAAGCTGCGTTGGTTGATTGATTGTTTGTGTAACTGTGGCCTGGCATGCATTGGCATCCACAACAGTCAATGAATAAGTTCCTGCCCCAAGGGTCGAAATGTCTTGTGTTGTAGCACCATTGCTCCAGTTATAGAAATATGGAGGAACACCACCATTTACACTAACATAAACAAAACCTGAGGAATCATTATAGCATGATAAATTATGGGCCGAAGCAACATTTACAAATAATGGAAGTGGCTGGGTAATAGTAGCCCCTGATGAAGAGTTACAACCCTTTGCATCAAGCACGGTAACATTATAAGTTCCGGCACTAAGGTTGGTAACATTCTGGGTAGTAGCACCATTGCTCCAGTTAAAGCCATAAGGAGATGTTCCACCGTTTACAGTAATAAATATACCACCTTGCGCTTGGCCATTACATAAAACATTTTCAATAGAATCAATCTGAATGCTCAGTAAAGCCGGTTGTGTAACTGTTGTAGTAATAAAGTCTGTGCAACCTCTCGAGTCGCGCAGGGTTATTACATAATTTCCGGCTGATAATCCTGTAAATGTTGGCGAGGTCTGGAAAGTAGACCCGTTATCTGAATAAGAATAAGCAGGTACACCACCGGTTAACTGAACGGTCAAAGCACCGTCAGCACCGCCAAAGCACGATACATTGGTTTGGTTCAATAAACTGTCAGAAACTGCATATGAATTGGTAATAACAACATGTGCGGTATCAGTGCACCCGTTGAAGTCCGCCACCTGAACCACGTAAGTTCCCGCACCCAGGTTACCAAAGGTATTTCCCGACTGAGAAGGTCCACCGTTTATCGAGTAGTTATAAGGGGCAACACCACCGGCAGCGGTTACACTAATAGAACCGTCAAACACATTGGCACAACTTGCCTTAACACTTGTATCTGTTTGCGTTAAAACCGTTGGCTGCGTAATGGTAACAGGGTTAGATGAATAGAAAGAGTAACAACCGTTCGCGTCTGCAACCTCAAGCACATAATCACTACCTGCAGGCAGGCCGGTAAATGTGTTGCTGCTTTGGAAAACTGCACCGCTGTCTATCGAGTATGTATAAGCAGGCAAACCGTCAATGGCAGTAATAACCAACGAACCGGTGCTGCTTCCGTTACATAAAGCCGGAGAAGGGGTTATGGCGCTGATAACCGGGTTCTGATTAACTACAATCGACTTGGTAGCCGTTGTAGTTCCGCAAACCCCACCACCTGTAGTAAGCGTTAATGTTACCGGTGTTGCCGAAGATGCTGAAGCAGTATAAGTAGCTGTTCCTGGTGTACTGCCGCTGTTGTTGGCAAAAGTTCCACCTGCGCCCCCATCACTCCAAATCGCAGAAGTAGCACCACCGCTGAACGAGCCACCTAAAGCAACACTGGTTCCGCCCTGGCAGATGGCAGCAACTGCTGGTCCTGCATTAGCTAGTGGTAAAGGATTTATAGTAATTGTTTTGCTGGCTGTAACTACTCCGCACGATCCACCAAAGGTGGTCAAAGTCAATGTAACAGTCGCAGGCGCAGTAACCGAAGCGGTATACGTAGCTGTTCCCGGTGTGCTGCCCCCGTTATTGGCAAAAGATCCACCCGCACCGCCGTCATCCCAGGTTGCCAAAGTAGCGCCACCGCCAAACGATCCACCCAACGCAACAGATGTGCCTCCCTGGCAAATTGCAGCCACGGCAGGCCCTGCATTTACATTAGGGTTAGGGTTAACGGTGATAGTCTTGCTGGCTGTAGTTGTACCGCACGACCCACCCGATGTTGTAAGGGTTAAAGTAACGGTTGCCGGCGCCGATGCAGATGCAGTGTATGTAGCTGTTCCCGGAGTGCTGCCTCCGTTGTTAGCAAAAGATCCACCTGCACCGCCATCGCTCCATACTGCAGCTGTTGCTCCTCCGCTGAATGAACCACCCAACGCCACTGTAGTACCTCCCTGGCAGATAGCTGCCACAGCAGGCCCTGCATTTACAACAGGGTTTGGATTTACAGTTAATGCCTCTGTTACAGAAGTAACACCGCATGAGCCACCTGCCGTTGTAAGAGTTAAAGTTACAGATGCCGGTGAGTTAGCCGCTGCTGTATATGTGGCTGTTGAAGGTGTCGTGCCTGTATTGTTGGTAAATGTTCCACCCACTCCACCGTCTGTCCATATAGCCGAAGATGCACCACCGCCAAACGAGCCACCTAAAGCCGGGGTTGTTCCTCCCTGGCAAATAGCCGATAAACCCGGTCCTGCAGTTACTGTAGGATTTGGATTTACAGTTACAGTATTAGTAGTGCTTGCCGTACCGCACGCTCCACCCGCAGTTGTAAGCGTAAGCGTAACTGAAGCTGGTGCCGAGGCAGAAGCGGTATAAGTTGCAGTATTAGGTGTAGCTCCGCCGTTATTGGCAAAAGAGCCACCGGCTCCTCCGTCTGTCCAGACTGCCGATGTAGCAGTTCCGCCAAACGAACCTCCCAAAGCTGCGGTTGTGCCACCCTGGCAAATAGGAGCTATTACTCCTCCACCGGTTACAGTAGGTGCCTGAACGACGATAACTGCAGGTGTTGTACTAACCGAACCACAACCACTGCCATCGGTTACCGACGCATAATACTGGTTGTTGGCAGTCAGCGTTGGCGCAGTATAAGTGCTGGCTGTTGAACCCGGTAGTGGGCCCGACGCGTTATACCATTGATAAGTATAAACCCCGCTTGCACCAACTGCAGTAACCGTAAATGTGCCCGGAGATGTTCCTGTACATATAGGAGTAGTACCGCCCGTAAGAGTTGCAGTCAAAGCCGGGCGTACTGTAACACTGGTTGTTGAAGTAGTTGCCGAACCGCAACCGCCACCGCTGCTTACAACAGCGTAGTAAGCGTTATTCGCGGTCAGGGTCGGGGCCGTATAGGTGCTGGCT
>Ga0316217_10002232_pt1 | contig 23612 bp, 21 predicted proteins | sample 1anoAmetaG_FD_203633 | JGI IMG/M metagenome (GOLD analysis project Ga0316217, IMG submission 203633) | Freshwater microbial communities from Trout Bog Lake, Wisconsin, USA - 1anoA | ecosystem: Environmental > Aquatic > Freshwater > Lake > Hypolimnion/Profundal zone | place: USA: Wisconsin...
GAATTAGGTGATTATGAACAAGCAAGAATTATGATTAGAGATGCTGTTAAAAGTGGTAAAGCAATTTTAGATGCTATTCATCAAAAAAAATTTATTGAAATATTTAATGAAATGAATTTAAGTGAAGAATTATTTATCATTGTAATTTATACAAATTTATCCAATCTTACCAGAAATTTAGAAAGTAGAAGATTAGAAGGTGATTATAGAGGATTATCTCCTTTTAACCAATTTCCAAAAAGATATATAAAAACAAATGAAGAAGATGAAAATAAGATTGATATAGTTAATAGAAAAAATTTTATTAAATTATTAAAAAATAATTTAAAGTATGAATTTGAAAATGAAGAAATGCTAATAAGTTTTGCTAATAATATGTTTAATTCAATGAATATTGATAATGACTTAGAACATTGGATTAAGTTAAGAGATGAATATAAATATGATTATTTATTAAATACTAATGAAAAATCAAAAGGTGATATATATAAAGAACTTGATGAATTATTATGTAAATAAATTTGTTAATCAGTTTTTTGAATCCAAAAATTTATGTGAATATGCTAATAATAAAAAAGAATGGTCTAAAGAAGAAAAAAAACAATTTAAATCTGGTATTTTTAGTTGTCTAAGATGCATAAAAAAAGATTTATTAAGAATAGATAATAAATACGAATCTAGTGAAATATTCCACGATTTGATAAATTTACATAAACCACATATATTAAGAAAAAATAAATTTACTAAAAACTCTGTTGATTATGATATTTGTGCTAATCCTATTGATTATTTAAAATCTCTATTTTATATGAATAAAGAATTAGAAAAACTCAATAATGAAAGAATACAAGAAAATAAAGACCAAATTAAATTATTTCAAGTCATATCACAAAGAACAAGTATTAAACCAAATTATATTTGTATAGACACTGCATCATTAATATAATTTGGTTATTGGGGAAAATTCATTAGAATATTTAAATAATATTGAAAAATATCAAAAAGAATTATGGGAGAAATATTTTAATGTTAAACAAAAAGAATTCAAAAGAAAAGGTTATCAGTTTAATTATATGATAAAAACCGATGGTATTGGTAGTTCGGTATTATTAGTAAAATTGGCAAATGGAGAACCAGTTGAAATAACATCTAAGATGAAAAGAGAATTAAAAGAAAAATTAGAATCAAGAGATAAATATATAGAAGATGTAAAAATAACAAAACAAATGAAGAAAAAACGAATTGTATCACTTGACCCCAATTTGGGAGATATTTTGTATGCCGTATCAAAAAATAAAAAACCAAAAATTATAGTTGATGAAAATGACAATTTAGAATTAGTTGAAGAAGAAGAAATTATTACATTTAGATATACACAAAATCAAAGAAGATTAGAAAGTAGAAATAAAAAATATAATAAATTACAAGATAAAATTAATAAAAATAAAAAAATTAACAATAAAACAGTAAAACAAATTGAAACAGAATTGTCAAATCATAATTCAAAAACTTGTGATTTTAATAAATTTATTGAATATTGTAAAAAAAAGAATGAAGTTAATAGAACATTGTTTGAACATTACTCAAAATTATTTAGAAAATTAAAGTTTAATCGATATACAAATACTCAAAAATCCGAGAGTAAAATGATAAAAAATTTTGCCAATAAATTTGGAAGTCCTGAAGAATGCACAATAATATTAGGTGATTATGATAAAGAAAATAATATGAGAGGAAAAGAACCAATAATTAACAGAAGAATAAGAAAAATATTTAGAAATCATAAATATCAAGTATTTATGATAAATGAATTTAGAACATCAAAATTATGTAATGTTTGTGAATCAACTTGTGATACTTTTTTGAAACGAGAATCACATAAACCAAAACACAAAGATAAAAAAACAAATAAACAGAAGATTATTGAAGTTTGGGGATTAACCTTGTGTGAAAACAAGAATTGTAGTTTAATCCACAACCGAGATAAAAATTCTGCTCTCAATATGTATAAAATAACTCAATCAATATTTGAAGGAAAAGGAAGACCAGAAAAATATTGTAGAGAAATAAAAAACAAATAACTTCATTCCAGTTCAACGACTGTGATATAACCAAATTTTTACACCTTGAATGACGTCAGTATGAAAAATTACTTATAAAATCGGCATTTTAAATTTCAAAAGGTGTAAAAGATTAAAGTTTAAAGCAAATAAAGATAATAGATTAAAATTTAAAGTTTAAATCATACACCTGATAACTTTGGTGTTTAAAAGTTTAAAGATTAAAGTTTAAAGATATTTCAAACCCATGAGTATGGTTATAACTGTGTCTTTATCTACGGAAAAAGTACCACATGGCTATTGGATTGGGGGAAAAAATCAAATAAAAACATATTATAGTTTGTTTTTATTATTTTTTATAAAAAATTATATTTGATATTTGATATTTGATATTTGATATTTGATTAATTTGGCTATTAAACTATTAAACTATTAAATATGGTGAATGTATCAAAATTACATTTTTTCCTTTAAATGTAATTACCACATTATATTTGCTCGCATAATTAAATAACTCTGATACAAAATTCATATATCTATTTGTAATAAGATTATCAAGATATTTAAATTCTGAATTTTGTTCTGAATCTCTTATAATTTTAATAATATTTACTGATTGACCTCCTTGAATTTTTTCCAAATTAGTTTTTTTAATGGTATTTGTTTCAATTTTATTATCATTTGAATCATTTTTGATTTTATACACATTGACTTCTTTAAGATATTTTTCCAAATGAATATAAAATAATGTTTGACATTTCTTTAATTCTTCAGCATATTCTTTTGGTAATAATCTTGGTAATCTTGGTGTTTGATATTGGTTTTGTACTTGTTGTACTTGTTCCAGATCACAATTATTTTCACGTTTTTGAAAATGTTTTTTATTTGTTCTTTGATTTTGTTTTGGATTTTGTTTTGGATTTTGTTTTGTTTCTTGTTCTTTGGTTGATTGTTTATCAATAATATTTAAATTTTGTTTGAGTTTACTTAACAAATTTAAATATACGACTGGTTTTGGTGAACTTTGTTTAGTTTGTTTAATTTGTTCAGTTTGTTCAGTTTGTTCAATTTGTTCAATTTGTTCAATTTGTTCAGTTTGTTCAATTTGTTCAGTTTGTTCAATATCTCCTATACTATTAGACATTAGTTCTATTTCAATTTGAATTTGCTCCATACTTATAATTAATTTTGTTTATCCTAATAATTTAAATTAACATTATAATTATTTTTCAACTTTTTTACTCAAAAAATAAGATTTTATGAATTATACAATATAAAATCTATATGTTTATTATATCAAGTATATTTTATATTGATATAAATTTTTTATTTTATTAGCTACTTATGTATGATCTTTATATTTGGATTTGTAATTTTTATTTTATCTAAATTTATTATTTTATTTTTAGAACAGCTTAATCTAATTACACTTTTTGGCAAATTATTTAGATTTACTATTAGATTAGAATAACAATTTAATTCAATCAATTTTTTTGGTAATGTTAAATTTTTTATTTCATTGCAAGAACAATTTAATATTTCTAAATTATCTGATAAACCAATCAAATGTATTATTGTATTATTAGAACAATTTAATATTTTCAAACTATTTGGCAAATTATCTAATAATGTTACCATATTATATGAACAATTTAATTGAACCAAGTTATTTGGTAAATTATTTAAATTCATTATTTCACAATTTGAACATTTTAATATTTGTAAATTATTCGGTAAATTATCTAATAATTGAATTAAATTATATACACAATTTAATTCAATTAAACTATTTGGTAAATTATCCAAACTAATCATTTGACAATTCGAACAATTTAATATTTGTAAACTATTCGGCAAATAGTCTAGACTTGTTATTAGGCAATATGAACAATTTAATTTAATTAAGCTATTTGGTAAATTTTCTAGATTTATTATTGGACAATTCGAACAATTCAATTCGATTAAACTATATGGTAAATTTTCCATATTTATCATTGAACAATTTGAACAATTCAATTCGATTAAACTATTTGGTAAATTGTTTAGACTTGTTATTAGGCAATGTGAACAATTTAATTTAATTAAACTATTTGGTAAATTTTCCAGATTTATTATTGGACAATTCGAACAATTTAATATTTGTAAACTATTTGGTAAATTTTCCAGATTTATCATTGGACAATTTGAACAATTCAAATCTATTAAACTATTTGGTAAATTGTTTAGACTTGTTATTAGGCAATATGAACAATTTAATCTAATTAAATTATCCATTACTAAATTTAAATTTGTTATTTGATTTGACAAACAAATCAATTCGATTAAATTGGAATATTTGATTAGTTCTAATAATCCAATTATATTAGAATTAGACAAATTTAATTTAATAATGTCCGACCTATAATTATTTAATATTTTTATTGTTTCAACATTCATTATTTAATAATAAACAGTAATATACTTAATAACTTAAAATCAATTTTTTAAATAATTTGAAATTATTGAAAGAAATTATATACAAAGTTAAAAATATTTATTAAAAAAATAATAAAATTTACAAATTTTAATCAAATATAAAATTTATAAAAGTATTGTAATTAAATAATCAAATTAAAATAATATTTATTTAATCAATTCAAAAATATATAAAATATCAAATTAATTTGATTTGATTTGATTAATCAAGTTCTTGAATAGTTGGACCTTGATTATTTTCAACATTTACAGTAGGATCAAATCCATTCATATCTGGGATTCCTTCCATTCCTTCCATTCCTGGCATTCCACCCATTCCTGGCATTCCACCCATTCCTGGCATTCCACCCATTCCACCCATTCCTGATTTAGCCATTTCTTCAAATTGTTGTCTTTGTTCTGGTGATAAATTTTTCAACATCTCTTCAATTTTACTGGCATCAAATCCTTCGGGCATTCCTGGCATACCTCCCATTCCACCCATTCCTGGCATACCTCCCATTCCACCCATTCCTGGCATTCCACCCATTCCTTCTGATCCTGATCCTGCTCCTGCTCCTCCAACACTTTGAAAGACTCTATGTGAAACAGCTTCAAATTCTTTAGTTTTGGCTTCAAATTCTTCAGTAGAAGAATCTAAATGAGATTCCATCCATTCTTGAGTTTCTTTAATCATTGCTTCTAATTCAGTTCTATCAGATTCAGAAATTTTTTCTTTAAGTTTTTCATCTGCTAAAGAACTTTTAGCACTATAAACAAGACCTTCTAATCCATTTTTTGCTTCAATTCTTTTGGCTGCCTTTTCATCTTCTTCTTTGTATTTTTCAGCTTCCCGAATGGCTTTTTCAATATCTTCATCAGATAATCTACCACGTTCATTTTTAATGGTAATTTTTTGTTCTTTACCAGATGATTTTTCACAAGCTGACACAGTTAAAATACCATTAGCATCTAAATCATAAGTGATTTCAATTTGTGGTTGACCTCTCATCATTGGAGGAATACCAGTTAAATCAAAAGTTCCTAATTTATTACAATCTTTTGTGAATTTTCGTTCTCCTTCAAATACTTGAATTGTACAAGCAGGTTGATTATCAGCATAAGTTGAAAAGGTTTGAGTCTTTTTACAAGGTACAGTTGTATTACGATTAATCATCGGGGTCATTACACCTCCTGCTGTTTCAACGCCCAAAGACAATGGACAAACATCCAATAAAAGTAATTCAGATGTTTTAGCATCTCCATGACCTGCTAAAATTGCTGCTTGAACTGCAGCCCCATATGCTACTGCTTCATCTGGATTAATTGATTTACACAATTCTTTTCCATTGAAATAATCAGATAATAATTGTTGTACTTTTGGAACTCTTGTAGAACCTCCTACAAGTACAATTTCATCAACTTGTGATTTGGATTTTTTAGAATCTCTTAATACTTGATCAACAGGTTCCATAGATTTTCTAAAATAATCTCCACAAAGATCTTCAAATTTTGCTCTTGTTATAGTAACATTACAATCATGACCTTCGAAAAGAGCATCAATTTCAATATTAGAAGTAGCAGCAGAAGATAAAGTTCTCTTGGCTCTTTCACAAGCAGTTTTTAATCTTCTCATTGCTCTTGGATTTCCAGTCATATCCAATTTAGTTTTCTTTTTGAATTCACCAGCTACAAAATCTACAAGACGGTTATCAAAATCTTCACCACCTAAGTGACCATCTCCCCCTGTTGCCTTTACTTCAAAAATACCTTCATCTAAGGTTAAAAGTGATACATCGAATGTTCCACCTCCCATATCAAAAATTAATATATTTTCTTCTTTAGATTTTTTATCTAGACCATAAGAAATTGCAGCAGCAGTTGGTTCATTAATTATACGTAACACATTTAATCCTGCAATTATACCTGCATCTTTGGTCGCTTGACGTTGAGCATCATTAAAATAAGCAGGAACAGTAATAACTGCTTCAGTAACTTGAGAACCTAAAAATGATTCTGCAGTTTCTTTCATTTTTCCTAAAATCATTGCTGATATTTCTTCTGGAGTAAATGATTTAGTTTCATTATTGATTTGAACTTGAATTAAACAACCACCAGTTTTTGAATTTTCAACTACTTTGAAAGGAAAGGTTTTAATCTCCTGTTGAACAACAGATTCATTAAATTTTCTTCCCATCAAACGTTTAGCATCATGAATAGTATTGGTTGGATTAGCTGATGCTTGAGATTTCGCTGCATCACCAATTAATCTTTCTCCTTCTGCTGTAAAAGCTACCCAAGATGGAGTAGTTCTATTACCTTGGTCATTAGCAATAATTTCTACTTGACCTCCTTGATAAACACCAACACAAGAATAAGTAGTACCTAAATCAATTCCAATTGCAAATTTTTGAGAACTCATAGCTTATAATGTAGTAATATAATATAATTTTAAATTAATATATTTGTTTTTATTCAATTTTTTTTTCAATTTTTTTTTAATTCAACTTTTTTTAGTATAAAAAAGTATTGAAAAAAGTTAATATGATTTGATAGTATCAACTTTTTTAATATTGTTTTTAATATTGTTTTTAATATTGTTTTTAATATTGTTTTTAATATTGTTTTTAATATAAAAAAGCCAATACAATTTGGATAGTATCAACTTTTTCAATATAAAACATTATTATTATAAAAAGTCATTATTATCCAATAAGATATTCCATTATAATAGTGTGTTTGGAAAAATATCGATTTCCATTTTTATTATAATCATTTTTTATCATTGTGAGTAAATCAGTATGTTTTTTTTCTAATTTTTCTATTGGGTAACCATCTGGTATATCTGCAAATTCAATCATATTTATATTATTTATATCCAAACCATATAAATACTTTAAATTAAAATTAATTGAGGATATCAATGCCTTTGATTTATCACTATAAATTTCTAAAATTGGAGTTTTATTTATTTCTTCAATATCATATGATTGTGTTAACTTATATCCTTGTAAATATTGAAAACAAACTACATAAACAAACATTTTATTATTATAATATAATTCTATATAAAAATTACTATATTCACATCCCAATATTCACATCCCAATATTCACATCCCAATATTCACATCCCAATATTCACATCCCAATATTCACATCTTAATAATCAGACAATATTTTTTGACTAAGAATATTGTTTGTGTAATCATAAAATAATTTTTTTTCAAAAATCCTTTATTGTAAATTTTTTTTATATAACATTAATTTGTTCCCATATACTTTAATAACTGTATCAGGAATTTTTTTGGTCAAATCAATATTTATCCAATTATCAGGGTCAACTTTGCAACCCGTATACATATTATCATTCATACCATCAATTACAAATGAATAAGCAAAAATATCATTGGTTATTTTTAATAATGATACTGGAACATCATCCAATATAGTTATATCTGAATTTTTAAAATTTACTGATTGAATTTTATTTTTCCAATTTTCACACACAATTATAATAGATGTATAATATCCATATGAATCTTTAATTTTGATATTGGTATCAGTGCCCACATACAATAATTCATGAGAATTTATAAATGATAAAATAGAATTATCATTAGTTATTCCATCAATACTTTCATATAATATTGAAAAAAATACATTTTCTATCGGATTAGTATCCTCAATTACGATTTTTACTTTGGTTGTTGATGTTAAAGAAAATGAGTCATTTGTTATTTTATAGGACGAATCTAATATACAGTTTGATTTATTAGATTTATTAAATATATTGGGATCTGACATTATTTCACCATATTTTGTTAAAATATTGATACCGTTAACTATGATACTTATTTTATTTGGATAATATTCTTTTCCATCAAAAATAAAAATTATATTCTTTAAATAAGAACATCCAAAATTATTAAATAATTTATAACCATTTGAATTTGTATCTAAACTAATGTCCCATTCATAAATATTATTTTCAATTTTATTACAAGGTAAAATACATTGAAGACATTTTACAACAGACATTGTACTTTGTTTTCTCATTGTGATTTGTGGATTTTTACTTAATATATTTTCTAACGTAGTTGCTGATGATATTATATTAAATTCATTAGTTATTTTTTTTATTTTTTCTTCTATAAAATTTTGAAAAATAATATCATCTTTATCATTATCAAAACCAAAACCAAAACCACTATTATTAATGTCATTTAATGTATTGGAATTAGTTATAGTATAATCTTTATAAATAATTATTTTTTTTAAATCTGATAAATTTAAGTATGATATTTTAACCTCATCAATAACAGTTAAATAAATTAATTTAAAACATAAAGAAGTAAAATTATATTTATATTTACCCGTTGACCGTATTGTTATAATTTCCTTAATCTCTTTTTTTATTATTTCAATATCATTTTCAATTTCGTTGGGATTTTCAATTTCATCAGGATTACTATAGTATTTATCATTATTAAAATTATCATTATTAAAATTTCGATTGTAATTATCATTATTAAAATTTCGATTGTAATTATCATTATTAAAATTATCATTATTAAAATTAAAATTTTGATTGTAATTATCATTATTAAAATTATCATTATTAAAATTAAAATTTTGATTGTAATTATCATTATTAAAATTTCTATAGTAATTATCATTAACAAATTTATCATTATCATTATCATTATCATTATCATTATCATTATCATTATCATTATCATTATCATTATCATTATCATTATCATTATCATTATCATTATCATTATCATTATCATTATCATTATCATTATTAAAACTATTGTTTTCTAATTCAATAGTTTTTGTTTTAACATCATTATCGGTCAATAATATATCATTGTTAATATTTAAATTAAATTTTTTCGCAAATTTTTTTTCTAATTCATCACTGTCTAAATCACTTGAATACCATATAACCTCGTTTTGAATTATTGGATTAAGACTATTTGTATTGGGATTTTTTTTTGTATTGGAATTTGTTTTTTTATTTGTTTTTTTATTCAAAAAAAAATCAGTTTGAGTTAGTTTAATGTTAGTATCATTGATATTTGTTGATGTAATCTTTTTATTTTCATATTTTTTTACAAGTTCATCAGAATCAGATTTTATATTTGTTTTTATATTTGTTTTTATATTTGTTTTTATATTTGTTTTTATATTTGTTTTTATATTTGTTTTTATATTTGTATCCGATACCAATGCCGATACAATTGTTGTTTTTAATCCATCACTATTTGGTTTTAAATTTTTATGTTTTTTTTCATTATTTTTATCAAATATTTGTTTATGTGTGTGTTTGTATTTGTGTTTGTGTTTGTTATTTTCAAGTTTAATATTAAAATTCTCGAATAATTTTAATTCCCGATCAATATCAAATAATTCATTAAATATTGTGTTGGATAATTGATTTTGATTTTGATTTTGATTTTGATTTTGATTTTGATTTTGATTTTGATTTTGATTTTGATTTTGATTTTGATTTTTGCTATTGCTTTTTATTTCGTTAATATTATTTTTTAATTGAGTATTCATATTATAATATTAGTTATTCACAACAAAATTTTATATTATATATATTATAATTAAATAAATTAATTTATGAATTTACTATTTTAAATTATTATTAGACAAAAAATGAATTTTTTAAAAACAAAATCAAAAACAAAAGCAAAAGAAAATTTTATTATGAGAGGTGATATTGTGTATTTTTTCACTCATAAATTTTCAATAGATTTGAATTTGGATTTATTAAATTACTCAGACATACTTACCCATTGTAAAACAATAATTTTTGATAAAAACTACGATAATATAAAAATTGGACATTTACCAATCAATATAGAAAATATTATTTTTAATGATGAATCACAATATAATAGATCTATTGATAATTATCCTTTTAATTTGAAAAAAATTAAATTTGGCAACTGTTTTTCACAGCCTTTAGATAATTTACCATCGAGTTTAGAAGAATTAGAATTTGCATCCGACAGTGAATTTAATTGTCCAATTAATGATTTACCAAATTTGATTAAAAAAATAGTTTTTGGAAAGTATTTTAATATGTTATTAAATAATCTTCCTCCAAATCTTGAATATTTGAGTATTTTAAGTAATTGTTATTCACATGAATTAAAAAACCTTCCCTTAAATCTTAAATATTTATATTTTTATGATGAACCTGATTATTATTGTTGTAAAGAAATTAAATTATTTCCAAATAAATTGATAGAAATTAGATTCCCATTCAATTATTCATTTGAAATAAAAAATTTACCAGAATCAGTTGAAATTATTAGAATAAGTTATAAATATTTATTTGCAAATGAACTTAGATCAAATTATCCTGAAAAAAAAATTATTATATACTAAGTATAATAATTTAAATAATAAATCCAATAAATCTAATAAATCCAATAGATCTAATAAATCCAATAAATCTAATAAATCCAATAGATCTAATAAATCCAATGAATTAAATAAATCCAATAAATCTAATAAATTAAATGAATTAAATAGCTTTAATTTATATAAGCGAATTATATTATAAAAAAAATGCATTTTTTTTAATAATATAATTCGCTTATATAAATTTTTTTATTATTTGACTTTGTATAAGTTTTATGTTATAAGTATCAAATCACCCATTATATGCCTGACTGCATATTTTTGATCTTGAGAAAAAGATTTATTGTATAATAATGTTATTGCTAAATTTAAAAATGTAATTATTGCATTAGTAGATTCTTTTAAACTTTCTGGATCATTAAATAAATTTTGTATTAAATGATTATAAATTTTTGTATATTCTTGTTTGAAGTACCATATCATTAGTCTACATGCAGATTTAGTATAATTATTACCTTGAGAATCAACAAATAACTGAGTTGACTCTAATATTGAATTCATAGTGTTAATATTTGATTCTTCTCCAACTATATTTATATAATTATAGCTAGGTAAATTTAGAAGTTTGATAACTTCTATTATTTTTAAAAAAGAAGATTGATTAAATATTTCAGTATATTTGATACCTGATGTATTTATTCCTAATTTACGTAAACATTTATTATTTTCGCAAATATTATCAGAACTAAATCCTTGACAAGAAACATTAAAAACAAATAATTTTTGTTTATCAATATCTGTGGGATATATTTTTTTTTGTCTTAAAGATAAATAATTTAAAACATTTGATAATATGAATTTTAAATTATTGTTAGCAATATATTTATAACATTCTAATTCAATACAATCTTTATTTGAAATAACAGCTAATTTAAAGTAAATATTTACTAAATTAAATATTAAATAAATCTCTTTGTTAGTTTCAAAATTTATTGTTTGTATATAATTTATTTTAGATATTAAACATAATTTATCAAGAAAAGTTGATTCTTGATCTAATATCAAATCATTAATTGATTCTTTATTTATATGTTTAAAAAATATATTTTTAATAGTAACTAAAAAATTTAAATATCCAACATTATCATCGGAAATATTAATTTTTTGAATTTTGAAAAATTCTTCATCGATAATTTTTGTAATATTATCCCTTGTGATTTTTAGTATATCAGCACAAAATTTATTTATAATTATATTTTCATTAGTTTGTAAATAAGTTTTGAAAAAATTATAAATAATCAATAAATAGTTCATTCTAGAAATATTATTTATTTGTTTATCATATATTTTTTTATAAATATTTTGTTGACTTGTATTTAAAATTTTAAAAAATATTTCTTCATTATTTTTTAATACTGTTATATATGTTGATATATATTTTGATATATAATGTGTAATATAATGACATAATAAATAAGTTTTATCTTTTAATTCAAATAATGAAAATTCTTTTTGATTATTTTCAATATCATCAATTTTCCATTCTTTTATTCTAATTTTTTCCATATATAACAAACCATTATAAATATTTATTTTTTTTTCGTCATCAATAAAATTACACAATTCTTCATTTGTATCATTTAAATTATATTCATTTTCATCAAATGAATATTTTTTTATTTTAAATCTATATCTATAAGAATCGAAAATACCAATTGGCATAGTTCCAATTGTTGTATCATAATGTATTTGTAAATAGATATCACAATATTCATTTGATGGTCGTAAAATTATATAATTATTATATCCTATTTTAATAATATTTTCTGAATTATTGACAATCGTTTTAATATATTCATTTACTTTTTCATATGGAATATTATTTCCTTTTTCATCATATTGATTTGTAAAAAATTCAGTATATGCATGAATAGCATAATTATAAAATCCACAACATAATGGTAATATTAAATATATATTATCTGGTATTATAAATGCTTTATTTTGTAAACTACCATGATAAATAGTTTGAATAATATCAATATTTTTTAAAATTTCTGGATTAACTAATTCTCCACCTGTTTGATTATTTAATTTATTTGATTTATTTGATTTATTTATATATAAAATCTTGTTTTGTAAATATATTTCTCTTATATTGGGTGGAGTAATATAATTAATTAAACTATAATCATTCATTTTATAACAATATTTAAATATTTTATACAGATAATTAGTCATTATATATATTAAGTGTTTTATAAATAATAAATAACAAATAACAAATAATAAAATATCTTATAAACAATTTATTCATATTTATTGAATATATTGTTTTAATAAAATAATGGCTTGGATCTTTAGAAACTATAAAGTCTATATAAAATTCAATAATACAAATATTTGATAATAATATTGAACTTTATATCAAACAAATATGTAATCCCAATATAAAGTTTGTTTTTTTAGTTTTGATGGTATTTGCAAAATTTTACTAATTTTTTTTGAGATTTATTTTATTATTGTATATATAAATCTTATATAGAATGAATTTTAGAATATTAAATTCTTCAAATTATGAAATAAAGGAAATAAATTTTGATAACTATGTGCTATTAAAAAAATTTGAAAAAGATATTTGGGGAATGAAAAAATTTATTTGTAAAAGAAGCAAAACTATTGATAAAGATAAAACACATATTAATTCCATATTATAGTAAGTCCAGTTTAAAATTGTGCTTTTAAGCCTATCAACTTTTTACTTTTATTTTACTATAAATGACCTCTTATAAAAATTTTTATGAAGCACCGAAAAATAACTTTTTCATAGTGACCTTTTCAGACTTATATATAATACATGACACATAAAGTATCATTACCGATTTTTGTACAACTTATATTTTGTTTTTATAAGTTGTACCTAAAACATTTGTTTTAGATTTATAATTTGTTTTTATGTAATATGATACTATTTTTATCATATTTTTTACTGAATATGTGTATCTCTATTTACATGTTTATTTAACTTTTCATTTGTTTTGCAAACTAAAATTTTGAGGATTTTCAGGTATAATTAATTAATTATATTTATTTTAACGATTTGACATTTTTTTTATAATTTATATCTCTCTCTCTCTCAATTCGTAATAATCATTTTTTAATAGTAAAAAGTAATAATATAACCTAATAATAACGTAAAAAACAGTTAAAAATAATATTAATTATATTAAAAATATAAAAAGTAATTGTGTTATTTAACTTATAATAATATAAGTTAAAAATAATCTATATAATATAAAGTATAATTATTGTTTGTTATAATTGTGATTTTTGTGGAAAGTGTTTTAAACAAAAAGGACAATGGATATATCATACACAAAATAAAAAGAAACAATGTAAATAAAAAACGATAATTATTAACACATGTATTGGTTCTGGTTCTGGTTCTGGTTCTGGTTCTGTTTCTGTTTCTGGTTCTGTTATTGCTTTAGATCCTAGTCTTGGTCTAATTTTTAATAATATTGTAAAAATAAACAATAAAATACTATGTAGATTTTATTGTAAAGAATTTTTACATAATAAAAGTTTAAAAAGACATATAGTTGAAGAAAGATGTGAAGTATTAAAATTACAAAAACAACAAAAAGAAAATATATTTGTAAATTTAGTTAAAGAAGATGAGATTAAGAAAACAACAGATAATGAATTATCTGAATTAACAACCAAATCAAATATAAATCATTTAGAAGAACAAAGCCAAATTACTATTTTAATAAAAGAAATAAAAGAAATGAGAACTATTTTTGAAAGAAATTTAGAGAAACAAAAAAAATCATTAGAAAATAAATTTAAATTAGAACTAAATAGTAAATTAGAACACAAAAAAAGAGAATTAGAACATTAAATAAAAACTGAAATAGAAAATAAATTTAAAATAGAATATGATAAAGAATTGGAAAATAAAATAAAAATAAAATTAGACATAGAAAAAAATAATATTGTGTCAGATAAATATTTTGAATTGGAAAAAAATAATATTTTATTGAAAAAATTAAATTATAAATTACAAAATAAAATATTTTATATTTCATTTAATGCAGGTAATCCAGTTAATTTTATACCCTTTGCACCTCTCAATTTACAATGTAATTGATGAGTAAAATTTAATAAATCTTCTTTTGTTATTTGTGATGACATTTTATATTTAATTTACTTATTCAAATTAAAAATCAATTTTATTTGAATAAACCAATAAACAAATAAACTAATAAACAAATTAACTTATAAAAATTATTAATTATTATAATTTAATATATTCATTATCAATCTCTAATAACAAATCATTTTTATCAAACTCTAATGATTCAAAATTTTTAATATTAATTAAACCAATATAGTTAGACAATAAAAATGTATAAATTTCAGAATATTCAATATTTTTTGTTGAATAATAATTATAAAATAACATTAAATTGTAAAAAATTGTCATATTTGAAATAATATTGTTATCTGATTTAATATTTTTAATTAATGTTTGTATTTTATTTTTAACTATATATTTATAAATTTTTTCAAGAGAATTTTTATTTATAAATTTTTTTAATTTATCCAATGTTAATTTATAATTATTATCAAATTTAATTATTGATTTAAAATTAGAAAAATCAACATATGAATAATAATCAGTTTTTAATTGAATAATTTCGGAAAAATATGTCATAAAATATTCATCAAATTTATCTATAGAATTATTTTCCAATTGTTCTAACACATACAATAAATCTTCCAATGATAATTTTTTTTCATAATGTTCCACATAATAATTATAAATACTTTCTTTAATTTTTTTATCAGTATTGTACAATTCATTCGTTAATTCAACATTATATTTATGGAATTTAATATTACCCAAACATAATTGTAAAGATAATAATTCATCAATATCATTTGTTGGTATATGTTCCATTACATTATTAAATGATTCTACAATAAATTTATTTTTATCTGTAAAATCAAATTCAAAATTATAAATTTTTTGTAAATGTTCATATTTATTGAAAATACTATCAAATTTATTGTAAATATTTATAATATTTGATTTATCAATCTTTATACTTTGTAAATGCATTAATTTATTTAATAATTTATTTGAACATAATATTTTTTGATTTTGAATATCTAATGTATTTTTTAATGTCTCGTATAATTCATTGTATCCACTCATTTTAACCATTGTTTTAATAAAAATTTTGTCATTAATAATTTCTTTGAATTTAATATTTCTTTCTTCATTAGATAATATATAATATTTTTTACCCATTTCATTTAATCCAATAATATTTTTATTTTCTTCAGATAATTCATAATCTGGATTTTTATATAATATTCTATACATAAATGCTTCTTGGGCACTATATAATATTGGTTTAGTAAAACAGTTTCTTACATTATATTTATCATTATATTCATTTAGAATGTTTAAAATATTATCATAATTGTTAATATATTTTGAATCACAATTAATTTTACCTTCAGACATTGTCATATTATCACTTTTGTTAATAATTGGAATAATAAATTTTTTATTTGAGATTGATGTTTTTTTGCATATTAAATTTAATAAATCTAATTCATCTTTAGTATTTATTCCTGATTCTAAATTTATCAAATAAATAATAACATCAAATTTGTCAAAATTTTCTCTAACATATTTATAGTATATTTCATGATTTTTTACATCATTAACGCCAGGAATATCATAAAAACTAAAATACACATCTTTTTGTAAAAAATTTAATTCTTTTAATTTATGAATATAAAATTCAATTTCTTTGAAATCTGAACTAATATTATAACTCGAATCCTTACTCAACTCTATTATATTATCATTTATTTCAGAAATTTCTTTATTTATAATTTTTGCTTCTTTAATAGTACTTATTTTATTATTCATTGCTTCTCTATAAATTTGAGGAACCATTGTATTTCGGCTTATTTTCATAGTTGCAAATTCTTCCAAAAATAATGAATTTAATAGTGTTGATTTACCAGAACTCACAGTACCTAATACAGCTACATTGATATTATATTCAGTCATTTTGTTTATTATATTGTATATTATATAACCAATATATTTTATCTAATAAAATCAATTTTTTTAATCCTATACAAAATTAGCTTAAACTTAATATTAAGTTTCTGCATATTTATCATCATAGTAATCAATCATCATAGATATTTCATTTATTTTTAGAGAATTAGATCCTATTGTATCACAAATATTTTTTATTGTATTTTTAATTTTTATCTATATTACATATTATATAAAATCAAAATACAAAAAATGTCAGAAAATTACGATAAAGTTATTGATAATGTCGATAAATATTATTATTTTATTGTATCGCCAAATAAAACTATATTATTAAGTTCTTCAAATAATTTAGAAGAAGCGAAGTTAAAAGCAATTAAAAAATTAGAACCTAAAATTGATACTTTTATTGGAAAAAAATTAATATTTGTTAAAATTGTGAATATGTATAATAAATTTAAATCAGATTCAAATACGTTGGGGTTGGTTGGTGGTCCAATTGCATTTGAATTTATGTCAGGATTAGTTGAAAATAAAAATAAAATTAAAAATGAAAAAGAAACTGGAAATAATAAATATTATTTATCAAAAAAATATATCAAAGAAAATATTAATGATATTTCAAAAGATCTTAAAAAAACAATTAAAAAATATTTAAGTAATTTTACTAAGCAAACTTTTATGGATGTTAATATTTTATAAAAAAATTGAATATTGTCTATAAAATATATTTATTATCAATATATTTATAACATGGTTTTAAGTATAAACATTGACGAAGAAGAAGTTTATTTTAGTAATAATGAAATTTTACAATTGTCTGGAATTAAAGATTCGTCAATAGAAAAATTTGATGATGTTAAAAAACTAAAAGAATATATAACTGATGCAATTAATGATGATGAAAACAATATAAAATTATTTGATAAAAAAATTTATAACCATATAAAATTTTATGAATATATTGGAATTAAATTAAATATTAAGTATGATTGTAAAAAAAAAAAAACCTATATATTTTATAAAAAAAAACGAATACATACATGTGTTAAAACAATTGAAGTTTATTTTAATTATTTAATTTTATCTGAATTTGAAAAAAACAAAAAATTTGAGTATTTGTTTTATAAAGATAACAAATTGTTTAATGAAGATAAAATTACAATTGATAAGATTACTTCTATTGATTGTAAGGAAAGATTTGATATGAAAATTGAAATTAACAATAATAAAGCTTTTGCATTAGAATGTTTAGAAAAACACCACAAAAATAAATTTGACAATGGTTTTCAAAAAGAAACAATAAGATTACTTTATAAAAAATTTCATGAATCAGATGTTAAATTTATTGTAGGATTTTGGTATACAGACATTATAGATTCTAATAAATTTAAAGAAATATTTAAAATTATTAATGATCAATATGATATACATATTAAAACTAAAAAGGATTATTGTATTGAAAATTTAAACAAAGTTATACCAAATAAGATATTGTGTGTAATGATATATAACAGTTATGAAAATAAAAATGAAGCAATGATAGAAATTAAATATATCAATCAGCAATTTAATTTTAAGAAAAATGCTGAAAAAAAATATTTTAAGGATTTTAAATCAAAATTTGCAAATTATTATCACGATCAAAATAAAATATTAAAAAATCAAACAGTTAATGATGATGATCTAAAAAATTTTGAATCTGATGAAGATAGTGAAGATAGTGAAGATAGTGAAGATAGTGAAGATAGTAAAGATAGTAAAGATAGTGATGACGAAGATAAAAAAATTTTCTTATCAAAATATTATGTTGATGACAAGTTAACATTTAATGGTTTTATGCGTTACATTCAGGATTTACCAAATAAAAATTATCTTAATAATGAGATTGAAAAATTTAATATTGGAGAATGGTATACCAATATAATGAATTCTTTAATAAAATCGTTTGAAAAAGCATATAATGATATATCTGAATTATATGATAAAAAATATATTTTTAATTTGGATCAATGTGATGAGGAAAATTGATATTATTGTATTAGATACACACATTATATATAATAAAGACATGTTTAAAAATGTATTTTATATGATTATAGTAAGTTTAGTTGAAAGCACAATTTTAAACTGAACTTACTATATGATATTATTTTTAAAAAAAGGGAAGTATACATAATTTAAAAAAAAAAATTAAAACAGTTTCCCAATATAATATTATATTTAAATCATTATATAAAATTATTATTTTTTAAAAAATAATTTATTCATTATTCTTTAAAAAATAATTATAAAAATATTTTTTATAGGAATTTAACTATTTTATTAAAAATTTTATTATTTATATAATTCTAAATAAATAATATTTAAAAATATAACAATATAATATATTTTGTATAAATATATTTTTTATATGTAAATTTTATAAAATTTTGGGTGTATATTGGATGTATATTGGATGTATGTTGGATGTATATTGGATGTATGTTAGATTTTACAGTGCATCAAATAAAGTAATAAATTAATGGGGATTGATTTAACATAATTCTTTAATACAATATGTATCTCGTCCTGCTACTTTTATTTTAAACACTTTTTTACCGTCGGGTGTTTTTTCTTGTCCGTATATTTTATATTTGTAAGGGATTGATAATTTTTTTGGTTTATGAGATAATTTTGATTTATCTAAATATTTTTCTATTTTTGAATCGGATAACATTTCAATTAAATTTGAATAACCAACAAACAAAATATCCAGATATAATTTTGATATTTGTTCATCAGTTAATTCAGATGTTTTAATTTTAACATTAAGCATACCCAAATACAAAACTTCATTTTTTATGTAATTTCCTATCCCACAAAAAATTTCTTGTTTTAACAATAAACCTGCTAAAATTGTATTTTTACTTTTGATAATATTTTTAAAATTATCCAATGTAAACTGATCACTAAATAAATCAATACCTAATTTATTAATTATTTTATCATGTTGTTCTTGAGTATAAATATTGATTTTACTAAATCTTCTTTTATCTTCCATATATAAAGTTAATTCTTTGTTAGTTTTTTGATTTGACAAAATGAATTCAAATTTTATATTGGATTCTGGTTTATCAAATGTTAACCAACCAGTTATTCCAAAATGTATATGCATATAATAATTTGATTTGTTACCACTAATATATAACCATAATAATTTACCTTTATTACCAACATCAATTATCAAACCATCCCATTCTTTAGGAACTATTATTGGTTTATCAGTATAAGATTTAATTTCTGCAAATTTATAATTTAATAATTTTTTTTTTAAAAAAACTGAAAAATATGTAATTTCAGGACCTTCAGGCATATAATAATAATAGTTTTATTTTTTTATATAAAAAAATTATTTTTTATTTTATAAATATTATATATCCAATAGACCTGGAAAATATGAAAATTAAAAATAACAATTATAATTATTTAAACAATTTTGTTTCATTTAATAAAATCAATGAAAAATGGGATAATTTATTTAATTTCATTTTACGATATTTTAAACAATATAATTATTCTAAAACCATTATTAATTTTGTTGAACTTATTTATTTAAACAAAACCATTTGTATTTTTGTTTTTTTATTTGTTAGTTGGTTTTGGTCTAATTTATTATTAAATTTTATTTATTACTTTATGTTAGTAGACTCTATGATTTTATCATTATTAGTCCTTCAAAATAATTCACCCAATACAAATTCTAGAAGATTATGTAAAAACACAATTTTACTTGCACTAACTCGATTAAATGTAATTGGTAGTATGATTTCACTTTTAATGATAATGTTTATTTATATGGAATATAGCAAATTTATTAACAGAATTATATTTAAATTTCTAAAATTTATTCTAAAAATAATTGGTAATATTTTTCCACCAATCACAATGTTATATCCCGATATCAAATTATTTAATTTTGATGATCCCGATATGACAATTCAATCTAAATCAAAATCAAAATCCAAATCAAAATCAAATCCTAATCTAAATCCTAATCTAACAGCCAAAATAAATAAAAATCAATTAAAAAAAAAATATATTTTTAAACAATCTGATTCAAATTCTGGATCAGACTCTGAATCGGACTCTGAATCTGAATCAAATTCTGAATCTGAATCTGAGTCCGATTCAGAATCCGATTCCAAATCAAATTCACCAACAATATCAAAGATTAGTGATGGTGTAATTAAAAAAAAATTTGGATTTGTTAATTTTCCGTTAACAAATTCAAATAACTTGAAAAAAAAAAAAATTATTAAAAAAATTGTTAAAAATAAAAAAAAAAAATAAAACAGCCAATACAGATTCTTATGATGTTCAAGATGTTTTTATTTTAAATAATTTTGGTCTTGGGTAAATTATTATCTTAATCTGGATAATTCTTTTTCTAATTCATCAATATCATCATCAGGGTCAATTTCTATAATTTCTTTTATTTTTTTTTTCTTATCTTTTGATTTTTCTTTTTTGTTTTTTTTTTGTTTTATTTCTAATTTAATTTTCCCATCTAATAAATTTTTCTCATCTAATAAATTTTTCTCATCTAATAAATTTTTCTCATCTAATAAAATTTCTTTATCCAATTTAATTTTTTGTTTAACTTCTTCTAATTTAACTTTAGACTTGGATTCCATTTTTATTTCTTGGACAAGTTCTATATTTGGTTTGTCTAGGTTGTCTAGGCTATCTGATTTATAAGGATATTTGTCCATGATATTATTTGATTTTAAATTTCTTTTATAAAATTCAATGTCTTTTTTCATATTTTCTATAATCAAATCTTTTTCTTTTAATTGGGTTTGTGTTGATTCCCATAATGAACTTGATGATTTTAATTTTTTTTCCTCAACCAATTCATTTATTTTATCCTTTAATCTTATATTTTCTTCCTCTAAATTAAAATTATTTTTTGAGTTGGTTTCTAATAATTTTTTAAGTCCATTGAATTCGTTTATAATCTCACTAATTTTATTATTAGTAAATATTTGTATTTCACTTATTATTTTTTCCATTTTATTATTATTATAATTGTATCCGTTAATCTTAAAATTATTTTATTATTTTTATAGCAAATAAAACAATAATTTGAGAAAATTTCAAAATTTCATCCCATATAATACCAAAAAAAAGTTGTTTTTATAATGGATATATTATTATAATAATAAAATAATATTTATCATTGCTTTAATTCCAGTACAAAAATAATATATAATTCATATATTATATAAAATATGGCAAACTGTTTAAATGCTGTTGGATTTGTTTTTGATAAAGTTAAAACAAGTATAAAAAAAGATATTGGATGTAAATACACTAAATACTATTGTCAACAATGTATGTTGACAAATGAAACAAAAAATGGTTATGGAGAACCGGTTCCAGGAATGATGAACCCATGTAATAATTGTTCAAATAATACCCAATATAAAATATGCATTTTTAAATTAAAAAAAGAACATTTTATTAGTAGTAGTCTAGGTATTTGTTCTAATGCCGAAGAAGCTTGGAATATATTTAAAAATGCTATAATATATCAACGTAATGGTAATTTTGTTATATCAATAACAGATAAATGTAATAAATCACATAGTTTTTATGCGAATCTTATTAAAGCAAAAAATTGTACCTGTTGTGAAGCTGTAATTCTATATTTTAAATATAATATAATTTCAATGTTACCTACTTATAAAGAATATGCTATTAATAATCCACCTCCTGATGTAAAAACTCCACAAAATTATCCTTATACAGTTGCTTGTGCTAATATTAATTCAAATATAACATATAATTTGAAAAGTTGCGAATATAAAAATGTTAGATTTTTTATTTCTCAAAATTACCAATTCAATAATAATTTAGAACCATGTGGAATTTGTACTTGAATCAAATCCAAAATCCAAAACCCATATAATTTAACTTCCATGATCAAAATCCAAACTTACTTCAATTAAATTATTTTTTTTTTCACATTTAGCTCCACAATACAACTCATACCAATTATCAAATTTATGAGATTTTAAGTTTGTATTGGCTATAATTAAATCTTCTAAAGTAAATTCTTTACCTAAATTTATCTCAGTCAAAAAAGGTAATCTTATTAAAGTATGATCCAAACCTCTATGATCTGTATTAAATCCATTCCGATTAATAATATTAATATTAATATTCGATATAAATTTAATTTCACATGGATTTAATTTTAAATTGGAAATATCAGCAATAATTTTATTTTTATTAACCTTAACATCATCATGGTCTTTATAATCATCATCATTATCATTATCATATTTAAATCCATTCTTATAAAGTTCATTAATATTAAATTTTCCCGAATAAATATATTTGATATCTTGCAAATTTACATTTTTTTTATTATATTTTGAACTTTGTTCACAATCAAAATATCCTGAACATTTATGATTTTTATGACAAGATTTAATATTATTGGTTGCTTGAATATTATAGTAAGTCCAGTTTAAAATTGTGCTTTCAAGCCTATCAACTTTTTACTTTTATTTTACTATAAATGACCTTTTCAGGCTTATCTGTCTTACATGACACATAAAGTATCATTACAGA